>Ga0226835_1000043_pt1 | contig 270554 bp, 212 predicted proteins | sample LAC_MetaG_1_FD_163627 | JGI IMG/M metagenome (GOLD analysis project Ga0226835, IMG submission 163627) | Anaerobic ammonium oxidizing microbial communities from anammox membrane bioreactor (MBR) in UC Berkley, California, United States -... | ecosystem: Engineered > Bioreactor > Anaerobic >...
GGTTTGGGGGGGGGGGCGGGGGGGGTGGGGCCGGAGTCGGGGTTTGGGGCCGGAGCCCGTCCGTTTGGAATGTTAGTGTGGTTCGGCAGTGTATTGCACGATGGGCCCCGGTCGTGTATTGCACGATGGGCATCGGCCGTGACGAGCACACAATAGCCATCCCGGATTCATCACCTTCGTTTATACCATCAGTATCTTTGCGTTATTTACATACGGCAGTTCATGAAGCGGACCATCAGATATTATCGGATAATGTGGCTTAGGTATGATTTAACGGCAGGCCTGACGGTCTTCCTGGTTGCCCTTCCGCTGTGCCTGGGTATCGCTCTTGCTTCGGGGGCTCCACTGTACTCCGGATTGCTGTCAGGCGTGATTGGCGGACTCTTGGTGTCCGTGATCAGCGGCTCACAACTCGCAGTCTCTGGGCCTGCTGCTGGCCTGACCACCGTTGTGGCCGCCTCCATTGTCTCACTCGGCGATTTTAGGGTCTTTCTGCTTGCCGTGATCGTAGCCGGCCTATTCCAGGTAATGCTTGGCATCCTAAAATTAGGTACTATATCCAACTACTTCCCGTCGGCTGTTATCAAGGGGATGCTGGCTGCCATCGGTGTCATGCTCATCTCTAAACAGATACCTATTGCGCTTGGTTACGATCAGCCTAATTTTTGGACTAGCGGGTTTCTTGAGCTTTTTGACCTGGGAAACTTTGAACAAAACGTACATTACTTTAGCGACCACATTTCGGTTGGCGTTATCATCATCAGCGTGCTATCGCTTGCTATTCTTTCTCTTTTCAATATACAGGCACTCCGAAAGCGCTTTATCGTTCCGTCGCCACTCCTGGTTGTTGTAATTGGTATCGCTATTAATCTGCTTGTGTTTGTACCTTCGTCAGGATTGGTCCTTAAACCAACTCAACTCGTACGTATCCCTGAAAATGTGCTTGCCAACATCTCGTTCCCTGATTTTTCAAAGCTGTTTTCTAATACCGGTATCCTCAAGGATGGTATTGTAATCGGATTGCTCGCTTCGCTCGAAACCTTGCTGTGTATCGAAGCAACCGACAAGCTGGACAGGCGAAACCGCATTACTCCGATCAACCGCGAGCTTATCGCTCAGGGCATTGGCAATATTACCTGCGGTATGCTGGGAGCTATTCCTATCACAGCAGTTGTGGTTCGTGGATCTGCAAATGTCGACGCCGGTGCACGTACCAGACTGTCTGCTTTTACCCACGGAGCCTACCTTCTGCTTGCCATTCTTCTAATCCCGTTTATACTCAATCAAATTCCATACGCCTCGCTGTCAGCTATTCTAATACTAACAGGCTACAACCTTGCAAAGCCAAAGTTGTTTATCAATATGTGGAGTCTGGGATTACGACAGTTTATTCCATTTATCGTGACTATTGTCGGAATCCTGGTTACTGATCTGCTTGTTGGCGTGTCTATCGGACTGCTGTTCTCGTTCTACTACATTATCCAAAACAACTTCAAAGCCGAATACCGAATTAGCGATACTGTTGATGATGGCACCAATACCTACCTGATAAAACTCAATACGAACGTCACCTTCCTGAATAAGGTAAATCTTCGAAAATCGCTGGATCGTATTCCACCAGATAGCAGACTTACCATTGATGGTACGCACTGCAATTTTATCGACTACGATATCCTTGAGATTATTAGTGAATACCATGCTAAAGCCGCCGAACGCCGCATTGAACTCACTGTAAAAGGGGTTCAGCGCGTTAATGTGACTGCTGTACACTAACCAACTGCCATACCACACGCCCCGGTGGTAGGTAAACGGACACCTCACCGCCAGCGGTCATAATGCTAACACCACGGCTTACATCATGCTGCAGTCAGACAAAACGGCAGACTGACAGCATGGTGCGTCATTTTGTCTGTCTAAGTGCCTGGCATTCTGTCAATTTGACGCAATTCTTGGTTTGGCACGCTTTTCCATGACCCTAAAGCGTCTCTAAAAACTAAATCTGAAGAACCGAACCATGAGAACCACTTTTCAAAAATCATTTGTACCAACAACATATTTCAGGAGCCCCATGATGAGTATCATAAAGGTTGATCCGTTCCGCACATTCGATTCACTTGCACGTCGCGTAAACGAAGCATTTGGCGATGTTCAACGCACCGGTATTACGTTCGAGATGGGTGATTTTACACCGCGGGTAGACGTTGCCGAATCTGAAGCTTCACTCACGTTTCATGCCGAGTTACCAGGCATTCCAAAAGACAATGTTAAAATCACGGTAACCGATGGTAATATCCTTACCATTCGCGGCGAAAAGAAACGCGAAGACAAGCAGGAAGGCAAAAACTTCATGCGCGTTGAGCGCAGCTACGGTAGCTTTGCACGCACCTTTACACTGCCCGACAATTTGAATACCGATGCAATAAAGGCTTCGTTCGACAACGGAGTCCTTAACATCGAGATCCCGAAGGTGGAACCAGCAAAACCCAAGGAAACCGAAGTTACTATTCAGTAAGTTTTGTTAGGGGGCTTTGCATTACGTGCCATAGCCCCCTTCCATTTTATACAGAAGCATTCACTACAAACATTATAACGAAAGATATTTATGGGTAAAATTATAGGAATCGACCTGGGAACCACCAACTCGGTAGTTGCCGTTATGGAGGGCACACAGCCTGTGGTGATTGCAAATGCCGAAGGTATGCGCACCACACCATCCGTTGTGGCTTTTACCAAGAGCGGTGAACGCCTGGTTGGTCAGGCCGCTAAACGTCAGGCAGTCACAAACCCGCACAATACCGTGTACTCCATTAAGCGGTTCATGGGCAGACAGATGAACGAAATCTCCGATGAATCTAAGTCTGTACCATACAAAATCGTAGCGGGTGACAACAACACTGCCCGTGTGGATATTGACGGACGTCACTACTCACCGCCCGAAATCAGCGCCATGATTCTGCAAAAGATGAAACAGACGGCCGAAGATTATCTGGGTGAAAAAATCACTGAAGCCGTGATAACTGTTCCGGCATACTTTAACGACTCGCAACGCCAGGCTACCAAGGATGCCGGCGAGATTGCAGGCCTTACGGTACGCCGCATCATTAACGAGCCAACGGCTGCTGCCCTGGCATACGGACTTGATAAAAAAGGTCACAATCAAACAGTTGCCGTGTACGATCTTGGCGGCGGAACGTTCGATATCTCGATTCTGGAAATCGGCGAAGGCGTGTTCGAAGTTAAAAGTACCAACGGCGATACCCAATTGGGGGGCGACAACTTTGATCAGCGCCTGATTGATTACCTTGCAACCGAGTTTCAAAAACAGGAAGGTATCGACCTGCGGAAAGATCCGATGGCCCTGCAACGTTTGCGCGAGGCTGCCGAAAAAGCTAAGATTGAACTCAGCCAGATGCTACAAACCGATGTAAACCTGCCATTCGTAACGGCTACACAGGAAGGACCAAAGCACCTGAACATCAACATCACCCGTGCTACCTTTGAACAGTTGTGCGCCGATTTGTTCGACAGGTCACTCAAACCCGTTGAAGCTGCTCTCCGCGATGCCAACCTTACACCGTCGCAAATCGACGAAGTGATTCTGGTAGGGGGCTCAACCAGAATTCCCAAAATCCAGGAACTGGTAAAGAACTTCCTTGGCAAGGAACCGTCACGTGGCGTTAACCCCGACGAAGTTGTGGCCGTTGGTGCTGCGATCCAGGGCGGTGTGCTGGCAGGCGACGTGAAGGATGTGCTCCTGCTGGACGTTACGCCTCTGTCTCTGGGTATCGAAACCATGGGCAGTGTGATGACACCGATGATCCCGGCAAATACAACCATTCCACACCGGAAAACCGAGACCTTCTCTACTGCAAGTGATAGTCAGCCAAGCGTTGAAATTCACATTCTGCAAGGGGAACGTCCGATGGCTGCCGACAACAAAACTCTCGGTAAGTTTCACCTTGATGGAATTCCACCGGCACCGCGCGGTGTTCCCCAAATCGAAGTGACCTTTGATATCGATGCAAATGGTATTCTGAGTGTTACCGCAAAGGATAAGGCAACAAACAAAGAACAAAACATTCGTATCACAGGCTCAAGCGGCTTGGATAAGTCCGAAGTTGAACGGATGAAACGTGAAGCACAGGACCATGCTGCAGAAGACAAGAAGCGTAAGGAAGAAATCGAACTCCGCAACCAGGCCGATGCCCTGGTGTACAGTACCGAGAAACAGCTTAAAGATTTCGACGATAAATTAGACATCGACACTCGCGACCGCATTATCAAGGCCAAGGACAGGCTGGCCGATTCCGTAAAGAATAATCCTGCCGATATCCGAGCCGCAATGGATGCACTAAACGAGATCTGGAGCGAAGCTTCCACCAAGATGTATCAGGACGTTAATAATGCACAGGCCCAGCAACCTGAACAAAGCGCCAACACCACTGCCGACAACAACAATGGCAGCAATGTGGAAGACGCTGACTACACCGTTGTTGACGATGATAAGGGTAAGCAATAGTCCGAAACTCTTGTTCCCTGCTGAACATTCAAAGGCCTGCCGGCATGCCGGCAGGCCTTTATTATTTCCGACAACCAGCCCAAAACAACAGGTTTTCCGGTTCTCCAAACTCAGGAATTCCGATTTTCGCATAATACATACACTAACAATGCTAATCAGTTACTAACTTGGATACATGAGTGTATCATCGCGAACAAAACTTGTTGAATTAAGTGAGCATACCCTTGCTCAGCAGATTACCTTCTATATGCTGGTTGTACTCTGCACCGCTACGCTGCTGCTCGCCGTTGCCGTCCCAATTCTAAACTCATTTTTCGAGGGCTTTCTGCGCAACGAAGTGGTCCGCGACGGCACCGAAGTCCTGTATCGTATGGCCGATAACCGTGCCGACGAGATTGTAACAACCGGCGGATTAACAACGTGGGCCCTGATCGATCCCAAGCAGCATGAAACCAGTAAACCACGGGCAGAGTATATCTTTCAGCCGTTAATTGCGCTGGCCCCGCTTGTTGCAGTTGGCGGCGTTGTGTGTGCTGCACTGCTTACAATAGTGATCCCCGGCGGTTTCCTGCGCCAGAAAATCCAACGGGAAATTGTTGTTGTATTAAATAAGCTTACAGTAAAAATTTATGGCGAACACTCTGCCGATGAAATAGCACAGGTAACCCGCGACATTAAGCAGGCCGACCTACGTCGATTGCACGAGATTGCCGACACCTATCAAATCTTGTTTTCCGACCTAAATCTGCTGCGCCAGGCCATTCTCTGGCGCGATTCAGCCGGGCCTGGTCAGCTATTTAAAACACACGATGCCGTTAAGTTCTACATGCGGGAGTATTTTACTGATCAGTACAGTAATGCCGTGCTTGGCTTCGTGTATATTGGTGCAGCCGTCCTGATCATCGTCATCGGACTTAGAGGCATTAAGTTCCTGCCGGCAACCGATCCAAGCTTTGTACTTGGAGCCCTGGGTCTGGAGTTCATTTTGCTGATCACCTATGCAACGGTGCTTATGTATGGCCGGGCAGACGAAGGCCAGGTTGTTCCAGCCGGCGCACCGTATCCGGGTTATACAGATGCTGCTTCCCAGCACGAAACCGAGCAACTGCTGCGAGCCTTTCTGGCAGTACAACGCGGAGACACAAAAGAATGAGCATACAGATTACTGCCCGGCAGGAGGCTTCGGCACTCCTTACTCACTCCGTCAGTCAGTGGGAACAGGGCACCGGCGGCGTTGTTTTCATACGGGGTCAGGCGGGGGCCGGTAAATCGTTTATTCTGGACGAAATCGAACACTATCTTGGCAGCGCTGCAATACGCGTTGACTGCCGTCCGCCCATTGGATCGTTTAATGTTGCCGGAATCCAGCCGCTACAACCTTTTGGCCTGGTAATCGAGCGATTATACCAAAACAGCGGCCAGGCAGCCAAAAAACGGCTGGCCGTAAACATCGGCATGAGCTTGCTTGCCTCCCTGCCCATTGCGGGTGATATTTTTTATGCAATTAAGTCGGTTCGGCAGGATGTTTCGGAATTCCAGCGCGAAACTGCTGCTCTGGCTCATAAAAAACGCGCTGCTGTTGATGAATGCATCGACGCATTAACTGCAGCCCACCAGCAGCAGCCATTTGTTCTGCTGGTTGATGACGGACATTGGTCCGATCCACAAAGTATCGAGGTTTTACGCCGGCTTATGCTTCTGCCAAAAGCCCCTTTAATTATTTGGGCTTTTAACGCGGCAACGGCCAAACAGCACAACCTGTCACTAACCGCTCTGTCCGAAGAACCGGCTGCGGTTCGTCTTGAACTGGGTGCGGTAACCGTTAACGAGTTTCCGGCATTGCTACACAGTATTGCCCCCTCACTTGTGGTTACTCCGGAACAGCTTACGGTAATCCATGAACGCAGTGCAGGGTTGCCGGGTATTGTACATGAATACGTGCGATACTGGGAAAAGCACGGCCAGATCTCGGCCAACGGAACCCTGAAAGAAGATGTGCTGCAGTCAACCAGTATCCGCATGGATGGTCATCCGGCTACCATGGAGAAACTTCATGAAATTTCGGATGATGATGCAACGTTCCTTGGGTTGTGCGCATTAGAAGGCCGTGAGTTTACAGCCTTTCTGGTTGCTGCGCTTACCAATACAAGCGTTGTGAACACTATTCGCCGTCTGCGCAGTATCGAGCGGGCAACCGGTATCGTTCAGAACGTCGGACTTCGGACCAGGTATGGTGTTAAGACGACAACATTTTTCTTTACTGCAGACCTGCCCTATACCTATTTCGTAAACTTTCTTAGCTATGAGGAAAAGAAGGAGCTGCATCAGCGCATTGTGGACATACTGTCGGCTGAGCGCAGCAACAGTTCTATCGAAGCAATTCGCGATCAGTTGTCAATGCTGATTGCCGCACACAGCATTGCCGCCAACAATGATACCGTTGCCACCGAAATGCTCACCGAAAGCTATCGGTACGCATCAGAGACCGGGTCAGACCTGACCGCCGCTATCATTCTGGAAGAATTGCGGCAGCTGGATTCAGCGATGCCCGATGCCGTAACATCGGCCGATGATGCGCAAAACACCGAACGGGATAACGCAAGCCTGCCTCAAAACGGGGTCTCGGTTCCCGTCAGTGAACAGCTACGCCTGGCTGCCGACGCAATTATTCAGGGCAAGCCTGACCAGGCCTTACGATATCTGCACACCACACATCCCGCCATCACGACCACAGAGCAGGTGCTGCGATACTGCTTAATGGCACGAGCTTGCGCCGGTATCGAACGTTACTCCCAAGCCGAAGAATACCTGATGCATGCGGAACAAATTGCTGCCGATACAAATGCACTGCGCGTGTACACCCTGAACATGCGCGCACTGGTGGCAGGTTTTCAGAACAATACTTCGTTAGCCCTGGATTATATTCAGCAGGCAGCTAAGATTGCTGCCGACGCTCCGGCAAACTCGAATTTGTTAACATTAGGTAATGCCATGTTGTTAGATGCCAAGAATCAGCCGCCAACACAAAAGCAAAAACTACTTCGGATTCTGAAACAGAGAAACTGGAAGCACCTTGCGGCCGATCTGGGTTTGGCGGTTATTGCAACACTTGTATTCCTGACCGGATCGGCCTTGAACCTGATGGCAGCCGATACCGATGGTTTTAATACGCTTCGGGCGCGAAGTATGGAAACAGCTCATCCTACTCCGGATGCAGGAAAGATTTCAAAGTACCGACGCCTGAAAGTCCCGTTTGTTCAGGGTACAACCACCTTCCCATCACAGTTCGCAAACGTCTCACTCATTGCCGATGAAGACGATGCCCAGCCCATGCAGAACGAGAGCTCGGTGGCTATTAATCCGCTGAACCCTGACAACCTGATCGGCTCGGCAGTGGACTACCGCAAGGAGAGCCAAACCTGGGCATACTACACCACCAACGCAGGCAAAACCTGGAACAATGTCAGTCTGGGATATCCCCACCAGGGATGGCGCTCTACCAACGATCCTTCGGTGTGCTTCGATCACCTGGGAAGGGGCTATCTGTGCTATGGCGGCTTTAACGTTACCAAATCGCAGTTTGGCGAGAATGGCGTTTACGTATCTCTTACCGATGACGGTGGCCTAACGTGGCATAAAACACACATCCCTGTTATCGAGCATGTTGGACCACAAACCGTTGATAGCTCGTTTGAAGATAAATACTACATCCACGCCGATACCTGCATTACCTCGCCATTCCGCGGCCGCCTTTACATACCATGGAAACGGGTGATCAATAAAGATTCTTCTACCCAGATTGTTATTGCCCACAGTACCGACAGAGGTCTTTCCTGGCAACCGCCGGTTGCAGTAAGTAACCGGTTCCCGGGTACGAGTGAACATGCTACGTTCGGTCAAAGCTTTCCGCTGGCACGTACAGGTCCGGATGGTTCGGTGTACCTTGTGTGGAATAGCGGTACCGAAAGCGCCATTCGCTTTGCCCGAAGCACTGACGGCGGTTTAACGTTTTCAGATCCATCCGTCGTGTTCAACTATAAACCCTTCGGCGAAAAACGCGAAGTTGCCGGCGTTGTTAATAGCAGAGTAAAACAATCCGTCCGCGCAGAAGCGTACCCAACCCTGTGCGTTGACAACACCAACGGACCACGCCGCGGATGGCTGTACCTTGTCTGGTCAGCCGATAATTATCCAAATGTTTACTTCTCACGCTCAACAAATGCAGGTGCATCATGGTCTGAACCGGTGTTCGTCCACTCCGATACCACGAACGATCAGTTCTGGCCCTGGATAGCATTGGATCCGCTGAACGGCGACCTTGCGGTGATGTATTTTGATTCCCGCGATGACTCGGCAAACCTGCTGGTTAACTGTTATGTAAGCTACTCTCCAGACGGAGGGTCAACCTGGGTTGATAAACGAGTTGGCGATGCAGAAAACGATCTGCGCAATAATCCTTTTCAGGGAAGAACCTTCGCAGGTGACTACAGCGGATGCGATTTCTATGGCGGTATCGTGTACCCGTCGTGGGTTGATATGCGCAATACAACAGCCTCTAATACTGCCGATAGCGACGTCTTCACCGCGATTGTCCATACCAGGGCCCCAAAGGCCCCCGACACGTTCGGAGCCGAAACAATTCCCGACATTCCTACAGCTATCGATGTATCGTGGAGCGCCGTCAGCAAACGTGTTTTCGAACAACCACTAACAGGCACAGCCACGTACAAACTTGCACGCGAGGGAACCGTGATTGCTACTCTGCCACTCGAAACAACGTCATTTCGCGACGAAGGGCTTACCGCTTACAAAGAGTACCACTATTCACTTACGGTAGTATCCGGAGAAGATACGTCTGTTACCAGAAAAGCTTCTGCGTTTGCAGGTGGCTCTAAAATTCCGGGTGCTCCGGTGTTGCTTTCTGCCACAGGATCCAGCAATCCGATTCCGCCGATGATGAATCTCACGGTACGCCTGCCCAGGCTCCGACTCGACGGTACAACGCCTCTGATTAACATGGCTGAACTTCGAGGCACGGTTGGCTCCGTACCGTTTTCGGTTCCTTTAAATTCTTCTGATACCGGCATGGTAAAGGAATTTACAGTAGCTGCACCGGCTGATGGCTGGTTTAAAAGCACAGTGTTTGTTGTGGACTCCGCAGGAAACCAAAGCCCTGTCTCAAATACCGTCACCGCATTTGCCGGAAATTTATATTGGCAGACCGAGCGGTTCGATACCTTGCCCAATTTCTGGGTGCTGTCAGGCAACTGGGGCCTTGATACTACCTTTAGTTATTCAGAACCTGCCTCGTTCACCGAGTCGCCCTTTACCGGATATGACAAACGGATGCGCGACACCGTTATGCTGTATCCACACGTGGCCGGTCTCGTTCCGGAATTTGATGCTGTTAAACTTTCGTGGAAGGTGGCTGCGTTCGTCCACCCGTCCGACACCGTGTTTCTTGAGATGTTACCCAGCAGCAATATGGATGGTGAGTGGGAACAAATTGCCTGGTGGAATTCATCGCTGGATGCACGCTGGGCCGATACAACCAAGGGTGCCGATGCCTGGCGCTCCGGATTCCATATCCTTCGCTGGACGCCTGATACCGTGTACCTGCGACTGCGGTTTCAGTCCAACCTCGTTAACAACAGCGATGGTTTTTATATCGACGATATTACATGGGATCAGTTAGCAACCGTTCAGGATATTGCCTATCAGCCGCCGTCACGGGTGTTCCCGACGCCTGCAAGAAGCGCTGTACGAATTGAACTCGCGGCAGAAACGATACCGGCAGATGTCACAGTTTACTCTGCCGACGGAGCCAGGCAGTATGCACCCTGGCACTATCAAAACAAGTCCGTCGAAATCAACGTGCAGCATCTTGTGCCCGGTGTTTATACAGCTGTGATTTCTAAAGGGGCTTGGATAACGTCGGTTCCTGTTATCGTTTATCGCTAATCCGCCTTTAACGTAAACGCTACGCCTGTCCCACGGCCGGGTTCGCTCTCTACACTAATCGTGGACGAGTGAGCTTCGAGGATGTGTTTCACGATTGCCAGACCCAGACCCGTACCACCAACGTCACGGGATCTGTTTTTATCTACACGATAAAACCGCTCGAATAAACGTTGTTTGTGTTCAGGCGGAATCCCGATACCGGTGTCGCGTACGGCAATGCGTACAACACCATCTGATTTTTCAGCACTGATATCCACTAATCCGTGATCGGTGTTATACTTGATTGCGTTATCAATCAAATTTGTTAATACCTGTACAAGCCGCTCCCTGTCGCCGTACACCCTTAGTGCCTTGTTTGGCGGTAAGTGCAGCCTAAGAGTAATTCCGCGTTGCGCACCCTGCAGTTCCATCGTATTCACAACGTCCTGCAGTAATTCCGTAGCACTGAAATACCTAAAACTCATTCTGAGTTCGCCGCTTTCAATTCTGGAAATATCAATAAGGTCGCTCAGAAGTGCGTTTAATCGGCGGGCATTGTAGTATGCCTTCTCGATGAACTGACGGCTCACCTCCGGATCGTCCAACGCACCGTCAAGCAGTGTTTCCAGGTATCCCTGGACGCTAAAGATGGGCGTGCGAAGCTCGTGCGACACATTGGCAATGAACTCGCTTCGCACAGTTTCAAGTCGGCGCAACTCTGTGATGTCACCGGATGCCTTCTGTGCTAATGCATTGATTGCCGTTACCAGACTGTTGATTTCCGAGACGGTGCTCTGAGTGGTAATGCGGGTGCTGACTGCTCCTTGAGTTATTGCCGTAATCGTTGCCGAAATTTCCTGCAGTGAACTGAGTATCGTCAGTGTTACAAATCGGGATATCAGCGAATACAGAATTATCCCATAAGCGCCAAGGACCAGCACTGATGCAACACCAAGAACCGCAAGCGTAACCCCACCAAGGTGTACCGGCAGTAGGAAGACCACGCCCGCCAGAGCACAGGCAAGCGCCAGTACCGACACAGAAACCAGTACTGCTATTTTGTGTAACGGTTCAGGTCTGGCTGCCATAGCAATGATACGTATTAAACATTTTTAAACTGATACCCAAGACCTTTTACTGTTTCGATGAGTGCGGCATGCACGCCAAGTTTTTCGCGAACTTTCGATACATGCACATCTACCGTTCGGTCAACAACCTGTACGGTTTCACCCCATATCTCGCGCAGCAGTGCTTCGCGCGAAAACACTCTGCCGCTATTGGCTGCCAGAAATGCCAGCAACTCGAACTCTTTCTTTGGAAAGAACACCTCCTTACCGTCTACCCACACGGTATAGCTTCTGCGCTGAATCGTGATTGAGCCCACCCGTATGGTTTCCGGTGCAACAATCACCTCTGAGCGTACCGGTGCTGCCCGCCTGCGAAGGATGGTCCTGACCCGGGCTGTAAGTATTCGGGGGCTTACCGGTTTCTGAATGTAGTCATCGGCTCCCAGCTCCAGGCCGCGAAGCTGGTCGATTTCTGTTGACCGCGCCGTGAGGAACACAACCGAAGCCGATGCTGTGCCGGGGGCCGACCGTAATGCTGCACAGACTTCAAAGCCATTCATACCCGGCATCATTACATCCAGAATCACAACCTCGGGTTTATGATCGGCAGCAAGCTGAACCGCCTCCCTGCCATTCGATGCCGTGATAACGGTAAAGCCTTCCTTCTTTAGGTTGTACGACACTAACTCAACAATGTCGGCTTCGTCGTCAACAACAAGTATTTTTGTCTCCATCATACATCTTCCATTGCATCAAATTACGGTATTCGAAATCATGAATTGCACATCCCTGTAGGTTTCAGTGCAAAAAACCATAAACTTGTACTAAGCCACCGTACATCCTGCAGATACGATTACAACACGAGAATGATGTCTGCACACAATGTGTTCATATTTACCATATTCTCCTGCCATTACTCACCTGACCAAGGCACTCACAGCCGGAATCACCGCCCTTGTTTTTTTATTCGTGGGTACCGATGGTGTTGCGCAGCGGGTGTACTGGAACTGGTATTTCGGTAATCAGGCAGGCGTCACCTTTCGGTCAGGTATGCCTGAGCCCCTTACCGACTCCCGTATCCATACCGAGGAAGGATGTGCCACAATTTCTGATCCGGGATCGGGTGCACTGTTGTTTTATACGGACGGACAGACGGTGTGGAACAAAATGCACCTGCCAATGCCAAACGGAACCGGGCTTCACGGTGATGCTTCAACCAGCCAGAGTGCGCTGGCAGTTCAGTGGCCGGGGGCATCGGATGTGTACTGCATTTTTACTCCAGCCCCAATTACGGCAACGTCGGCGTCGGATAAATGCATGTGCCTGAAGTACTCAATCGTGGACATGCGACGTGACAACGGGTTCGGTGATGTTGTGGTGCGTGATGTGTTACTGGCACATGATGTTACAGAACATATTACCGCTGTACCCGATTGTAATGAAGGGGGCTTATGGATCATCGCACGAAAAAAGGATGCTGCGTCATTCATTTCGTTTCACCTGAAGTCAGATGGTATCAACGTAAAGCCGGTATTGTCCAACATTGTTGGCTTGCCCGAAATTCGTGATGCAGGGCAAATGCAGGCATCACCCAACGGACGGCACATTGTTATAACATCACCATCCGGTACTACCCAGTTGTTTCAGTTCGCACGCTCAACAGGAGCCTTATTTAACGGTATCAACCTGTTTGGTACCGACAACACCGGCATCCACTACGGTGCTGCCTTCTCCCGCAGCAGCAGGTATCTGTTCATTGCAACTGCAACATTGTTGCCCACACCGGGTATCTTCATATCGCGTTTTGATCTTGAGGCAGGAAGCAGCGATGCGATTATCGCATCCCGGACCGTTATTGGCTCTTTTAATGGCTCCGCCAATTTCACACCTCTGCAACTTGCACCTGACGGTGCTATTTATATCGGACGTTTCGGTGAGAAATTCCTGAGTTCGATTCCTAAACCTGATGATGAATTTCCATCAATCACTGAACATGCCGTCACCTTATTCGGCGAATGCCGGTCGGGCTTGCCACAAGCGATGAACTGGAACCTCACTACACATATCCCATTTGATATTTCGTGCAACCTGCCCTTTGCCATTTCGGAACCTGCCTTTACCTGCGCAAACGGATGTGTTCAGCTGAGCGATAAAAACCAGGGAAACATTAATGCGTATAGCTGGGATATTCCGGGTGGTATTCCATCATCATCACGAATTCCGTCACCAACCGTATGTTTTAAAACTGCGGGTGTTTATCGTGCAACGCTTACCGTTTCCAACCAGTACGGTAGTGATACCACCACAGTTGATATTACCGTGAGTGATCCACCGGATCTGGAGCTGCCCGATAGTGTTGAAGTGTGCAGGGATGTCCCGTATCAGTTGCAGGCTGGCGCGGCTGAAGACTACCGGTGGCAGCCAACCACGGGGTTGAGCAATCCGAACATCGCAAATCCCTATGTTACGGTTTCCGTACCCACTGTGTACACCGTTATTGCTACCAATAGCACCGGCTGCTCAGATACAGCCACGGTACTGATTAAACCCGCCGAAATGAAGGCAGGCGGCAGCGTTACAGTATGCCCCGGCGCACCCGCTACACTGTCGGCATCCGGCGCCACTGCATACGTGTGGTCACCGGCACTTAACATGACCGACTCCACATCGCCAACACCGGTAGTGTATCCAACAGAATCTACCACCTACTATGTTCGGATGACGAACGGAGCATGCACGGTTATTGACTCCGTCCGCGTAAACGTCGAAACATCGTTTGCCGTTACGATCAAGGCGCCACCAAGCGTCTGCGAAGGTGATGCTGTATTGCTTACCGCCGTTGGAGGAGGCTCCACATTTGAATGGCTGGGTGAGGGTGTAACACCATCATCAACAAATCAAACAACCGTTATTGTAAACAAGCCTACAATGGTAACCGTGCTTGCTGTAAGTGGCAACTGTCGGGCAGTTGATTCGGTTTTTATTGACGTTCTTCCCAGACCTGCAATCAGCCTTCCCGCGCAACTACAGATTTGTGCAGGTGATACGGTTCAAATATCCGTTACCTCTAACGCACAAACCATTACCTGGGAGCCGGCTCCGTCACTGAGCACCGACACCGGAAGCCAGGTGCGAGCGTGGCCCGCCGAAACAACCACATACACAGTAACTGCAACCGGCAAGGGCGGCTGCGTTGTCACCGATTCGGTCACGGTCAATGTTATCGGTATGACAATGATTTCCGCCGGACCCGTAGTACACACCTGCCCGGGCACACCGGTTCGGCTTAATGCCGTTGTTCCACCTGGAAGTACGGTACGATGGACCCCTGAAGAGGGACTTGACGATCCGGCATCGGCAACCCCTATTGCGAACCCTGCAACTACAACGTTGTACAAACTTGAAGTGTTCCTGAACGGATGCGTGGGCACCGACTCCACCACTGTTTTTGTTGCACCTGCGCTGGTCTCGGTAGGCAACGATATGCGGATTTGCTCGGGTAGTGCCGCACAGCTCCTGGCAACCGGTGCCGTCACGTACCGGTGGTGGCCCACTGACGGACTGTCTGACCCCACTATTCCCAATCCCATTGCCTCCCCACGCATCACAACAACGTATCAGGTTACGGGCACCGATGGCTACAACTGTACGGGCACCGATTATATCACAGTTTATGTTATTGACACAACATCAATTTCGATTCGCATTGGTACCGTTACTGCCGAAGCCGGAAACAACAACATTGCAATTCCGATTCTTGTTAATGTTGACCCCGTTCTGCTGCCAATGTTTGCCGATACACTGCGTGCAAGCCTGGTGTTCCCGGCAGCAGCCTATTCTCCCACACACCTGGATCGCGGGCCCTCGGTTTTTTCATTTAGGAACAGCGACCAGATTGTCAGGCTGATTCAGGATAACATTCAAATCGTTAACAGTCAGCAGAGAATTAACACACTCTACGGAACTGTGCTCTCAGGAGGTATCACCGATGCTCCGATCACCTGGGAAGATATTCGGTGGACCGGCGTTACCTGCCCATCCACTACCGGAATACCCGGCCGGTTACTCATCACAGGATGCAGTCTGCAGGAACGGGCACTCACGTTTTTTGCAACGACTACGGTAACCATTCAGCCCAGACCGATAAACGACCGTGTAGATGTTTACATTGAAGGCGGAGAGCCCGGGTTGTTTGAGATCAGACTGATTGCTACTGACGGCAGCATGGTAAAACGTTATACCGTCACCAGGGAGCTTGGCGAAAACAGTGCTATTGTGGTCCCGGTTTCAATGCATGACGTAGCCAGCGGACCCTATATCGTTGTTGTAAATTCAGCACTACACCTTGCTACCGCAAATATCCTGTGGGTACGATAGTTTCTGTCCGATTGCGCAATATCGCACCTGCCACAACCTAACAGCCGTAAATTTGTGCGATGCTCAACCCACGCTGTGCCGCAACTTGTCTGTTTGCACTCCTTTGTTCATTCTGCACCCTCTCCGCCGCCGGACCGGACTCCCTGGCACATCGCTCCCTGGCTGACAGCCTGCGCTCTGTTCAGGCAGATCAGGTTGTTGTTACAGGAACACGGAACAATGTGCGACTGAAGGATTCTCCGGTACGTGTTGAGATCATTGGTGAAGAACAAATCAGAGCAACGGCAATGGTAAACATGGCCGACCTCTTAAAAGAGCAGAACGGCCTGCTGATGCAGGGCAACGTACGCACCGGCGTGCAGATGAACGGTCTGGGCCCGGACTATACCCTGATCTTAATCGATGGTCAGCCAGTAATTGGCAGAGTTGCAGGGATCATCGATCTTACGCGGCTCTCGGTAGGCAATATCGAGAGAGTTGAAGTCGTGAAAGGCCCCCTCTCAAGTATGTATGGCAGTGAAGCTCTTGCAGGCGTAATCAACATTATTACAAAACGTCCTGACGATGGTTTCACCGGCTCCGTACATACACAGTATGTTTCCAAAGGCCCGGCGGAAGTCAGGTTGGAAGGGGGCTGGGGCAGCCCTAATACTGAAATCGGTGGTTTTGTTAACGTCCGGAAATCGGCGGAGTTCCAAACAGTAATGGATACCCTAACCATTCCGTATGCAGGCTTTAGCGATGCAACGGCACAACTGAAGATGCAGCACAAGATTAGCAGGAACTGGCTTGTTAAGGGGTGGGGACGCTACTTCACATCGGCCTCTGAAGGCGACTTTATCGAGAGCGTGCAGGGTCAGATTTCCAAGAATAGCGGTAGCGTGGAACAGTCAGATCTTAGCACAACCGTAGGCGTAGAATACACCAGGAATGCAGCACGGTTACAGCTTACTGCCTATGCTTCCGATTATGAAGAACTTTATAATTTTGACGTTGATCAGGGTGCCGCAGGTAAAACAGATAACATGACCCGGCGTATAGCCCGACTGTATGCACAGTACGATTTAATCATGGGTGAGGCCGACAGACTAACTGCTGGCGGCGAGTTTATATACGACGATATTTCAGGAACACGATACATCCCCGATACTGCCACAAATACCAACCCGCTGATGTATCGCACCTGGGTTGGCTTTGCCCAGTGGGAAGGGTTGCCTACTGACTGGATATCGTATGTGCTTAGTGCCCGTTTTGACGGTAATAGTGTTTACGGTGCGGCTCTGAGCCCCAGGTTTTCAATGCTCTGGAAGCCACACAGCCACTTCCGATTTACCGGATCGGTGGGAACAGGCTTTAAGGCACCTGATTTCCGACAGTTGTTTGTGTCGTTCTCCAACAGGCTGCCGGGTGCGGGTTATGACCTGATCGGTGCCGAATTGCTTGGCGTTGAACTTCAGCCGGAGCGCAGTATATCGTACGACCTTGGGATCCGGTACGACAACGGTATTTATGAACTCTCTGACCTTGCCGTTCTTGCATATAATGCCGATGTCAGGTTATTCAGAAACGACCTTGAAAATCTGATCGAATACTACCTGTACGGGATTGTTGATGAGCGCAGCGTGTACAGTTACCGCAACCTGTCAAAAGTTACTACCCAGGGCATTGAAGCAAATATCCACCTTGCATTATCCAACCTTGAACTTGGCACCATAACCCTGAGTACCGGCTATCAGTTTCTGGATGCCTACGATGATGAAGTAGTAAATGCAATTAAGAACGGTACAGCCGGCACAATTACCCATAAGCTAACGCTTAACGAATACGGCGGACTCTGGAATCGGTCAAAGCACAGTGGCTCCGTTCGCCTGCAATACGATTCTCCCGGCAAATTATGGAGTGCCAATATTCGGGCACAATTTGTAGGGGGCTATGGCGATGAATCCCTCGATAAAAACGGCATCGTGATGAGCAATCCGCCGAGGAAGGTACTGGATCGTCCGGACGAATATGTTAAGGGATATACCGTGCTGAATGCCGCAGTAACACATACAGTACTCCTGGGACAAACGCGGCTAATGCTTGGTGCCGGTATTAACAATGCGTTAAACGTCCTGAACCCAATGCTGATCCCCGGGCTGGTAGGAACGCAGTTCTATGTGCAGGCATCTCTGCACTTGTAACCCAACCATACCTGTACGCTGTTCAAAAAGCCGCAACGTCCTATGCAGGCTTGAATGCCTCGAATGTCTCCTTGCAGCTGTTGCATTTGTGAATGCTTCTGCAGAGGGTAGGACCAAAGGGCGACACCAGCTTTGTATCGGAGCTGCCGCAAACCGGGCACGGGATATGGTCCAGTTCTTCCAGCTCTGGCCCTAAACTACCACTGTGTTCTGCGGGTGGCGCCAGGCCATGCTTGAGTAACCCCTGTCTGCCACGGGCATTGATGCAGTTAGATGACCACGGTTTGTCAAACGTAACCTGGACGCTGACCCGGGCAAACCCAAGCCCCTTACAGACTTCTTCGATGTCGGAGCGCATCACGTCGATAGCCGGACACCCCACAAACGTTGGCGTCATCGTTACGGCAATCGCGTCACCGTCAACACTAACATTGGTTACAATGCCCATGTCAACTACACTGATGGTAGGAATTTCAGGATCTTTTACTGCCTGCAGTGCTTCAAGCACGTCCTCCTTCGTCATCTTACCACTCCGCTTCCGGATCGATGCGAACAACCTCCGTCATCTCGTTCAGCAACGGTGCAAGATATTCGCTATGCTTACCTTGGCGTCCACCATAAACAGGTTTAGCATCTGCCGGTATGGTTAAGCCGGCTTCAGTGAGCACCGGCACCACGAAATCAAGCCACAGCTTCTGCAACTCAGATTCCGGAACTGATAGCTTGCTGGACTTAATCGGGACATCGTGATCTCCGCCTTCGAACATTCCCAGAGCATACGGCCAGGCATAGTTCAGCGCTTCCTGCATCCTTGCCTTACTTTCTGCCGTACCATTACCGGAGAGTTGTGTAACCCACGTTTTGCCGTGATACAGGTGATACTTCAGCTCGCTGTGGATTTTCACGGCTAATTTTGCTAACGGCTCCAACGAGCTGTTACGCAGGTGTTCAAACCGGAGAAACTCGGCGGCGTCAAATAAAAAGTGACGCATCAGACTAAAGTCATATTCTCCATTTGGCAACTCTACGAACTGACAGCAGAGAAATTCCTCAGGGCTACGGTGAAAAGCAGCCTGATCGGGTGCCGGGCCACCACAAAGCTCATGATTCAGGGCATACAGGGCCTGAGCATGGCCAAGCTTGTCTTGCGCGATTGACGAAAACGCAACATCCTCTTCCAGAATCGGACCAAGCCCGGTCCACTCACTGTGACGATGGGCAATGATGAGTTCATCGTCGGCAATGCGTAACAGTAGTTTACTTACAACGTCGGTATTCATAATCTTTTCAAGTATAGGGTATGGTTCTCAATTGAATTACTTCGGCGATCACAAATGGCTGACGGATAAAACGAATATGGTTTCATTCTCACTGTCGGTTTTGCTGTTCTTTCTTAAATGCATCCAGCTTTTCGCGCACCATGTAGGCAGCTACGTCGCGATACCCCTTCTCTGGTGCCGTAGCAAAAACGTCTGCGTCGCCGCTATCCATCGTTACCACGTTTGATGTTTTCACTACCCAGAGGTTGTAGGTTTGTCCGCGTCGTCCATAAACTTCTTTTGCGAGTAGGAGGGCGATTTCGGCATTGGGTGCGTGTACATTGCCTACGTGGGTATGATGTGCGCCACTCTTTTGCTGATGAAATACCTCGTACGTTTGGAGCTGGTCAAGCTCCTGTTTTTCTGTTATCTGAGCAGGTGGATCTGTGGGAATTCCTAAACGGGTAACCCGTGGGTCAAGAGATATAATTGTAGCCATACGATTCTACCACATCATCACATTTAAAGAATTTATTGATTTCATGTTCTGCAAACCTACTGTTTTTTCAGGTAATGCCTAATGGATTATCCCTACCGGTACCGAGGTCATTTCTCCCTTGTCACCCATCAGTATGGCAGCGTACCGTCCGGCAGGAACTCCGTGAGTGCGGAAGAGTATCGCCGTTTCAGAGCCTGACACGGTTACCTCTGCTTCGGCCACATGCCTGCCCAGAAAATCAACCAGTACTGCCTTTACATTCTGCAGAGCGGGCTTAATCGTGAGCTGCACAGAGCTGTGTGCCGGCTGAGGATACGGATTCGAGAGATAGTGAGAGACGCCCGCCCTGTAAACAAACGTCGTGATGGCTACGTCGCAACGGGAGGTGCCACTGAAAAACTCCCCTGCTCCGCGAGCTAATACCGGGATGATTGTCGGACTGCAGGTGTCTGGCAGGATTAGCGTATCGGCAACGGCAACGGTGTCAACAGGTGCAAAACACAGCGTGATCCTCCCGGTCTCCAACGGGCCTAAACGGATGGGCAACTGTGCCTGCGGAATGCTGATCCACAGGTTAGTTGCCAACTGTGGTCTGCTGATAACAAGCTCTTCGGTGGTGGACTTGTTTCTGATAAGCACATCGGCGCAGTGAGTGCTGCCCACGGTGGTTTCAGGGAGAACAAAGGCCGGAGTGAGTGCCGACATCAGTTCAATTCTGTTTTCAATATCCAGCACCACAATGGTCACTGATGCAGACGTAGCAGTGCATCCGTACTGATCCTGAACTCGTACGGAATATTCACCGGGTTGTGAAACGGTGATATCCTTACTGGTTGCTCCGTTACTCCACTCATACGAGGTGTACCCTTCGGGAGCCGAAAGGGTAATAGTTTCGCTCCGACAAATTGTGGTGTTCCGGTTTGTGGTAATTACGGGGTCAGGCCGTGGATGAACTGTAATGGCAACAGGTCCCAGCGTATACGAACACCCAAACACATCGGTGTATTCAACCGATACACTGGTGGTTGTTGAGATATAAATAACTTTAGTAGTGTCCGAAGTACTCCACCTCTGACTAACAGCGCTCCCCTTGAACTCGAGTCTGACACTGTCGCCCTGGCATACTTCCAGCACGGGAGCAATGATCTGAGCGGGATCTTCGGGATAATGCCGTATCGTTATTGAATCTGATGACTCCAAACAGGTCGAGGTGTCATACGCGACCACGCGATATGTACCCGCAGCGGAGGCGTACCTGCTCTGCCCCTGTACGCCGTCTGACCATGCGTATAGTGCATACCCGGCAGATGCCGTCAGCAAGACGCTGTCGGTTCTGCAAATCGTTAGGGCAGTGTCCGATGGCATAATCGAAACCGTTTTAAAGTCCTGTACCGGCACGTACTTGTACAACCCGCTGCCGCCGATCCAGCCAATAGTGTCACCGATAAAGAAAATGTCATCAAGGTTACCGCTAACGCCACAATTCTTGTTTATCCAGGAGAGACCGCCATCACTTGTATAATAAACAGTTTTATTGTCGCCCACGGCCCAGCCACGTTTTTCATCAATTAAAAACGTACCGAACATTGCTTCCCCAATGTTAACATCGGTCCACGTTAAACCTTTATCATGCGAGAGGAGTATTCCACCCTTTTTTGATCCGGCTCCTGCGCAGTCTTCACCGGTCCACGGAATCATAATTGTGGACCCGACAATCGACAATTCTTCATGCCACACCTTCCTGGGTGTTTTAGCATATTTCCGCCAAGAGCGTCCATAATCTGAGGTGTTCCAGAGTACACCACTACTGAGAGCGTAGCCGCTTCCATCATCATACAGCAGAGCATCGGATAAGCCGCTGCGTGGTTCTGTTTGATAACTCGCAGTAAAGGTAACACCGCCATCCGTGGTCCTGTAGAACGCCTGAACACTTGTGGCACAGCCCCCTACCAGATACACTCCTTCATTCTGATTCAGGAAGTAGCTGCCCCAGCCTTGCTCACCGTTGGGGTCGGGCGGTGTAATATCACGCCATGTGGCGCCGCCATCGGTGCTTTTATACAAGCCTGCCGGACCCGAAGTATAGCCGATCAGCGGGGTAAGAAACTGTATGTACTCCAGAAACTTACGCGATGTTTGGGAACCGCGCCATGTTATCCCGCCATCGGTGGTACGCACAACATAACCTTCGATACTACATGCCCATCCGTACCGTGGGTCGGACTTCAGGAAGAATACGTCCAGGTAGTATCCGGTACTGTACGGCAGTGGCAGCGATGCTTTAACCCACTGACCAGATGTTGGCAGCGTGAGCAATACGCTAATGATGCCGAACAGAAGACCGCGATATGTTCTGGTGGACAACGACATGGGGGTATTAACGAACCACAATCATTTTTCCTGAGTACAGATTTCGTTTATTCAAAATGGCAACAATGTATTCGCCCGGGGGTGCGGGTTGTCCGCTTGTTGTACTACAATCCCAGGTAAACACATACTGTGCCCTGCTAACAGTTTCGGTATGCCGTGCAACACATTCACCAAGTGCATTTAAAATTACTACGTCCACCGTTGAGCCAGGCTCTGCTGGTGCAGCCACGGTTACTCTGTCATGGGCGGGCAGTGGCGAGATTGATGTTAGGGGGCTTACGGTTTCGGCAACGCTGTTTGCTGCGTTTACTTGTACTTCAACCGGTTCCAGGAAGGCCCATGTATCACCCTTGGTGCTTCCATCCATATTTACGGCATTAGCTGCCGCATGAATATAGCATGTACCTTCCTCAGTGGGAGCCGTCCACTGAAAGTTAAATTCAACTTCTCCGTTCGTTGCTTTTTTAGATGACGTATGCGTCAGCTCGCCCTTCATCGTCCAAAGCCCTGACCCCTGAGGTGCAATGAGTTTCCCCGCATTTGTTTTACCGTTCACCTCAGTCTTAACCGAGATATCGCAGCCCGCAGCCTTCATGCCGATAGCAGAAATGCGGAGCATCAGATTCACCGTTGCACCCGGCAATACGTACAGTTTCCCATTAACAGTACCGGGAACCGATACCTGGACCTCGGCTGATACAGTGCCATGGCACGACGAATTACCGCAGCCCGGTTGAGTCAGAACAGATCTGCCGACGATACCGGACGACGAAGCCCGGGCATCCGGATTTGGGAGCAGGATGGCAACAGCAACAACAAAAGCGATGAGCAATTTATTCATGGATTGTAGTACCTGATTACGATAAGCTGATGACATATAACATACACATTTGTTTCGGTGGTGTATAAACGAACGAAGGGTACATCCATGATGGATGCACCCTTCTGATTTACCATGCTAAGCTATCTGAAGGTCTTACTGACGTACAAGGCGTACCGTCCAGCGCTGGCTACCCGAGGTAATCACAACGTTGTACACACCTGTTGCCAGAGTACCCATTTCCACGTTCGACTTGAAGTGACCACCGTTGGCAACAGCGTCAAGGCTGAGAACAACCTCACCGATGTTGTTTACCAGTTCGATATGAACGTTACCGGCTTCGATAGACTTCGATTCGATGGTGAATGCGCCGCTTGTTGGGTTCGGGAATACCACGACATCAGCGCGATATCCTGCAACCACATCATCTTCAGCAACATCTGTGAGACGTACCGGATATGCATCCGAGAGAGCCTTACATACATTGTCATCAGAGATTTCTACGCGGTAATCACCTGTCTTCTGAACAAGAAGCTTTTGTTCGGTTGCACCGGCAATAGCAGTTCCATCAAGATACCACTGATATGCTTGTGCTTGTGTTGAAACGGCCGTCAGAGTATCGCCCATACGCTTGATCGACGGACGATCAGGTGTTGGGTTAACAACAACTTCGGTTTCAGGCGAGGTTGCTGAGCAGCCTACTTCGTTAGTTACAATTACCGAGTAGGTTCCGCTCTCAGTTACAACGATCTTACGGGTTGTTGCACCGGTTGACCAGAAGTAGCTGGCATAGCCTGCCGGAGCTTCGAGTTCTACTGCACCACCATCACAGAATTCGTTCGGGCCGTTCGATGCTACGATTGGCGGAACCGGATTGCTCATGGTGCACATTAACGTGTCGGAAACACCTGTACATCCGTTGGCATCAACAACTTCTACGTAAACCGTATCAGATTGTGTTACCCAAATCGAACGACCAGTGCCATAGTTTTCACCTGATGTTGAACGCCATGTGTAGGATACGTAACCGGCTGGGGCACGAACTTCTACACTATCACCAGAGCAGATTGTGGATTCGCCAATAACAGTAAGGATTGGTGTCGGCTTCGGATTTACGAATACGTCAACTACCGTTGATGTACCGGTACAGCCATTACCGTCGGATACTGTTACTGAGTATTCACCTGCCTTGGTTACTTCGATTTGTTGTGTTGTTTCACCGGTTGACCAGAGGTAGGCGCTGAAGCCACTCGGAGCGGTGAGTGTTACACTACCACCTTCACAGAATGTGGTTGGACCACTTACTGTTACGATTGGCAACGAGCTTGGGAAGACGTTCACGGTAATCTCGTTCGAGGTGTTCGAACAGCCGTTCTCGTCGGTAACGGTTACGCTGTACGTGCCCGAGGTGTGAACAACGATGCTCCGACCTGTTTCGCCATTACTCCATACATAGGAAGCAAAGCCGATTGGTGCCGAAAGGGTAACGTCGCCACCCTGACAGAAGGTTGTCGGACCCGAAGCTGTAATTGTTACGCTTGGGAGCTCGTGAACAACGACCATGAACTCGTTGGTCGAAGAACATCCGTAGGAGTTGGTTTCTCTTACACGGATGGCATGTGTACCAACAACTGTCCAGCGTACGTTGATGTTAGCAGTTCCCTGACCGGAGAGGATCGGGTTGCCACCGGAAACAGTCCAGAAGTACTGATTGCCGGCTGTGCCTACAGTGCTGTATGTACCTTGCGTATTCAAGCATACTTCGGCCGGACCACTGATGCTCGGGTTCGGTACCGGGTTGATGGTTACATCCAGAGAAGCTGTGCTGGTGCAGCCAAACGACGAGGTTTGAACAATCGTAATCGTGCCAACAGTTGGTGCGCTGGTGGTATTTGTCCACTGAACGCTAACCGACGATGATGTTGAACTGCTAACGATTGTACCGTTGCTTGAAACGCTCCATGCGTAGCTGATGTATCCCTGGTTGCTACCCATTGCCGGGATGCTTGTGCTGTACGAAACCGTATTGTCCGTTACCGGGTTGTCATTAAGATCGGTAGCACATACTACAGATGGACCTGTAATCGTTGGTACCGGCGGATTCGGACGTACGCTAATTCCTCTTGTGTCTGAGTTGATGCAGCTCATGCTTGGCAGAACGTCGGTTACCCACTCAGTTACCTGAACAGAACCACTAATGGTGTTCGGCCAGCTTGGATCTTGCCAGGCAACCGTAATGGTGTTGGTTCCCTGACCGCTGGTGATTGTACCGCCTACAACAACCCACTGATAACTGTTGCCGGTTACAAATGGTGTTGTGTACTGCTGCGTGGAAGCACCGCATGGGTTAAAGTTACCCGAGATGCTCGGCGACGGAGTTGGGCGGATGTCGAATGTGTCCTTGTCAGTGGTGATACAGTCAGAGCCAGGAATGGTTTCCTGAACTGCAAGAGTACCCTGACCAGCAGGACCCCATGTTACCTGAACGGTATTGGTGTACTGACCTGAGATGATCGTACCACCGGTAATCGTCCAGATGAACGTGTTGCCAGGTGTTGCAAATGTTGTATAGGTATGCGTGCTGTAGTTACATACGATACCCGGACGACGTGCTGGCGGATTGCCATAGCCGGTTGTGCTGTTGATGAACGGTGTTGGAATTTCGTTCACCTGTACTTGCATGTTTGCTGTTGTGGAGCAGCCACCGGCAATGTTTGTTTCCGTTACACTTACAGTGTGCAAGCCTGGTTGGATCCACTTGATCTGAATTGAATTCGAATACGGATAGCCAACAATCGGGGCAAATACGTTCGACGGGGTAATTTCCCATTCGTAGGCACTGCCGGCTACATACGGTGTGCTGTACACATGATCCTTGTTGATACATGCAACGTTAGCACCATTAATGTTTGGTGTTGGCTTGTAGGTTACAGTTACGTTTTGCGTCTTCACAGTTTCACAGTCTGTACCTGTTGTTGTTTCAACAACGGTAAGTGTCTGACTGCCTTGCTGCGTCCAGTTGATAACAACTTGATTGCTTGTGCTGGAACCGATGATGGTACCGCCGGTAACCGTCCACTGATACGAGCTCGAGGCATTAAACGGTGTGCTGTAGGTAATGGTATCGGTTTCACAAGCATGGTCAACAGGACCAGCAGGTGTTACGCGTGTAATTGTGGTTGTGGATGGTGTCGGGGAAACAACTACCGATAGGGTGGCTGTAGCAAAACAGTTGCCTGAGGCATTTGTTTCTGTTACAGTCAGCGTTTGTGTACCGGCTGTTGTCCACTTCACCGTTACGGTTGGTGTAGTTGTTGCCGAAGTAAATACGCCACCAGTTACCGTCCAGGCATAGGTGCTGCCTGCATTGGCTGCGGTTGAGTATGTTTCTTCGGATTCCGTACAAACGTTTGCATCACCAACAATGGATGGTGCCGGTTGGAATTCAACCGTTACGTTCTTCGAAAGGTCAACTTCACAGTTGGTTCCGTTTGTCTTGATGTTCACCTTCACGGTTTGTGCGCCAATTGCCGTCCATTGTACTGTGATAGCATTGGTGCCTGCACCGCTGGTGATTGTACCACCGGTAACCGTCCAAACGTAGGACTGACCAGCGATGTTGGTTACGCTGTATGGTTCAACCGAGCCGTTGCAGACAGTTTCTTTACCTGCAATGGTGGTTTGTACCGGTGTTTGATTAATGGTTACCAGCATCGAGGTTGTAGCGGAACAGTTACCGGTAGCATTTGTCTGTACCAAGGTAATTGTTTCTGTTCCTGCTGTCAGCCATTCGATTGTAGCCGTAGGTGCGTTGGTTCCGGAGGTAAAGGTACCGTTGGTTCCACCGAGTGACCACAGGTAGCTGTGACCGCTGACTGCCGTTACAGAGTATGTGGCTACGTCGCCTGTACATACAACTGATGGGCCGGCAATTGTCGGGTTGGGCTGATCTTCAACAGATACGTTCAGCGTAAGTGTCTTTTCGCAGTTTGTGCCGGTTGTAGAGATCTTAACCTTTACTTCGTTGGTTCCAAGCACGGTCCATTGTACGTTAATGGAATTGGTGCCTGCACCGCTGGTGATTGTACCACCGGTTACTGTCCAAACGTAGGACTGACCGGCAATGTTGGTGACGTTGTAGTTCTGTGTTGAGCCTTGGCAAACGGTAGCTGGACCGTTAATGTCGGTTTGAGCAGGTGTCTGGCCAACCGATACACTAAGGGTTGCAACTGCGCTACAGTTACCTGTACCGTTGGTTTGTGTTACACTCACGGTATGTGTGCCGGCAGTTGTCCACTCAACGGTAATTGAATGTGAAGTTGTACCGCTGGTAATTGTTCCGCCACTGCTTACCGACCATGAATATGTATGACCTGCCACAGGGTTGACGGCATAGGTTACGATGTCGTCAGTACATACTGCGGCCGATCCGGTGATCGACGGTGCGGGTTGGTCTTCAACCGATACGTTCTTAACGAGTGTTACTTCGCAGTTTGTACCGGTTTCACCAATTACAACTGTTACTGTCTGGTTGCCAATGGCCGTCCACTGAACAGCTATGCTGCTTGTGCCCTGACCAGAAGTAATTGTTCCGCCTGTAACGGTCCAATAGTAGGTATGTGAGGCTACGTTCGAAACACTGTAGGTGTTTGTCGTGCTGCCGTAGCATACTGTTGCTGCACCAGTGATTTCAGTGTCGGTTGGTGTTGCACCAACAGTGACTGAAAGTGATGCAGTGGCCGTACAGTTGCCTGTTGCGTTGCTTTGCGTTACGTCAACTGTCCAGGTTCCGGCAGTTGTCCATTCAACCGTGATCGAGCTTGAATTGGCTGACGATGTAATCGTACCACCACCACTGATGGTCCAGCTATAGTTGTGTCCGGAGACAGCTGTTACGCTATAGGTGGATACATCTTGTGTACATACGATGGACGGTCCCGTAATGGTCGGGTTCGGCTGATCTTCAACGTTAACGGTTTGTGATACAGTCTTCGAACAGTTGGTTCCGGGGGTTGTCTCGGTTACTGTGAGTGTTTGTGCACCTACAGTTGTCCATTCAATTTGTACCTGGTTGGTGTTGTTTACGCCACCAACAAAGTTGCCGCCTGTTACCGTCCACAGATAGGTGTAACCGGAATTGAGCGGTGTTGAATAGGTGATAACCTGGTTAACACAAGCAATTGCTACTGCTGATGTCGGAGCCGGGCTGATTCGTGAGATTGCCGTTGATGTTGGCGTCTTGCCAACCGATACCGTCAGAGTGGCTGTTGCGGTACAGTTACCGTTTGTTTCAACAACCTGAACGGTGCGGTTTCCGGAGAGGATCCATTCTACGGTTACTTCATGCGAGGTTGTACCCGACAGGATGTTGCCACCCATTGTTGGTAAGCTCCATGAGTATGTGCTGCCCGGTACCGAAGGTGTGCTGTACACTTCCGTGTTGCCGGTACAGGTAATTGCGTTGCCTGTGATTGCCGGAACAGGTTGATAGGTTACGCCCACATTAAGGGTTTCGGTGTCGGAGCAGTCACCGGATGGATTCGTCACGGTTACTGTGATTGTTTGTGTTCCAACGTTTGTCCATTGTACCGTTATCGTTTCGGTTCCGTTTCCGGCAGTAATGGTACCACCGGTTACTGACCATGCAAATGTGTATCCGGCACCTGCAGTGTAGGTTGATACACCGTAGCTGATGGAACTGTTGTTACAGGCTGTGTTAGCCGGTCCGGCCGGTGAAACACGGTTGATGCCTGCAATTTGCGGCTGGTCTGTAATGGTAACCGAAATCGATGTGGTTGTGGCACAGCCGCTGGCTGTGTTTGTTTCTGTTACACTGATCGTAGCAGGAAGAGTTGATGCCGGAACGGGGTTGTTAAACTGGATGGTTGCAGCATTGGTAGCAGCTCCTCCGGTAATTGTTCCGTTAGCACTAATCGTCCATGCATAGGTGTTTCCGGCCACGTTCGGCGTGCTGTACGTATGTGTGCTTAAGCCGCATACGGTAAGCGGACCGCTGATTGTTGGTGCCGGAGCATCCACTACGTTTACGTTTTGCGTAACTGTTGTGGTGCACTGGCTGCCGGTGTGCCACTTGTTAAGTGTAATCGTACCAACACCAACTGAATTCCAGTTAACTGCGATAGAAGCAGCTTCATCATTGCCCGTAATTGTTCCGTTCGTTACGGACCACTTGTAGGAGTACGTTGGGTTAGGAGCTACAGGGTCAGAGGTTGTATAGGTAACTGTCTGACCAAGACATGCTCCGCCTACGGTACCACCTGCCGGTGATACACGGGTAATGGTTGGGTTTGGCTTTTCAAGAATCGAAATAACCTTGCTGACTGTTTCGGAACAGTTGGTAGCAAGAACTGTTTCTGTTATTTGAATTGTGAAGCTGTTACCACCACCGATGTCGCCGGTCAGCACCGATACCTGAGCCTGGTTATTACCGGATTGAATGGTGGCATTGCCTGCGGTAATTGTCCAGCTATAGGTGTTGTTTGGCGAGTTATCGGCTGTGGAATATGTAACAACTGAGTTGTCGCAAACCTTTTCAGGACCGCTGATAGCCGGTACCGGTGTTGGTGCAACTGTTACAAAGAAGTTTGTAACGTTCATACAGCCGGCAGCCGAAACCTGGGTCAGACGGATAAATGCGTTCGGGTTTGGTGTATCATTCCAGTTAACGGAGATGGTGTTCAGTCCAACACCATTGATGTAGGCTGTGTCACCAACTACTCCGGTGCCCATACCACCAACAATCTGACCGCCAATGACTTGCCAGTTGTAGGTGTCGGTTGGGTAGTTGTCAGCAATGTACACCTTGCCCATGTCGCCCTGACATACGGTTGTAGGACCGTTGACCACAGGTTGTGGCAGCGGGTAAACAACTACGTCGTGCGTGATTGTTGTTGTACAGCCGCCATGCGATGGTGGCAGTGTAACGTCAACCTGAACTGTTCCAATGTTCGTGCCGCCGGTGGTGTACCATTCGGCTACGATCGTCGGTGTGCTTTGACCACTGCGGATGGCACCGCTGACAACGCCCGTAGGCATTGTCCACAGATACGTTGTTCCGGCAGGGAATACACAGGGTGCAGGTCTTGCAACAGTGAATGTGTCAAGGTGTGATTCGAATCCGCCGTAGATACATGAGGATGTTGGACCAAAGATGTCTGCATCCGATACGGTGGGCTGAATCGTAAGGTTAAAGAATGCTGTGTCAGTACATCCCCATGCATTGGTTGCAATCATACGGATGGTTTGAGGCAGCGGGTTGTATGTTCCGTCACAGTTCAGCAGGTGGATTCCCCAGTTAACCACAAATGGGTTCACTGTGCCAGATGCTGAAGATGTTGCAGAGGTTGGTGTGGTTCCGGACGGCGGTACAGTTGTAATTAACCAGTCAAAGTACATTGGAGGAGCCGGTGTAACCGGATCAGCCGTGTAGGTTGCTGTGGACGGACCACATGATGTAGCCGGTCCGGTAACTACTGCTACAGGTTTTTCCCATACTGTGTAGTTGATTGTTCCGTACGGTATCGGACATGCCGACGGTGGAATCGGACGCGGGTATGTAACATTTGTTACTAACCGGGCAACAACTTCAACGTTTGGTATAACCACCGATCCCGAAGGATTGGTCGGCTGAATAAGTACCGAGTTAAAGGTTGTTGAAACTGACCCGCCGGTGCCTTGCAGAATTACCTGTGGCGAGAGGAACGATCCGTTTGCACGAACTTCATACTCTACACCTGCTTGTGTGTTGGCAAGGTTAACAGTAATTTCTTCTTCCCAGCATACCGGGTTCGGTGTAAATGTAACCGTTGGATCTGCTGGGTCTTCAAAGATGCGTGCACCCGGTTTTGCAGTCATTGTAAACGGACAGCCACCCGCCGGTGGTGCCGGAGGTCCCGGGATAAACGCATGAATTTCATACTGATAGTTATCGGCTGCAAGTAACGGGCCGCCGTTTCCAAGGCCGGTTGTTGTGTTATCTGTAAGTGGTAACATACCGCCGTTACCCATGCCGCTAATGCCGGTATAGGCAAAGGGTCCGCCAAATGGTCCGCGCCACACTTGGTACATCACGTGTGTCTGCGTTGGCTGACCTACGGTTCCTACGTTAATAACTACGTTGTCGCCGTCACATACCAGCGGTGTTGTGTTTACAACCGGGATGTCGTTCGGTGTGTCAAAAACGTGGATGGTGATTGACGAGGTAACCGATGTACGCAACCATTCACATGGACCTGCGATATCGGGTGTAAATGCCTGATCACGAGCAGTGATTCTGAAAACGTGGTCAGTAATAGGCGATGATGTAATGGTAAGAACGGATGCGGGGACAGTAATGTTGATTGCTGCTCCTGTACCGGCTACCGGTGCGATGCCTGCATCGTTCCAGGTAGTTCCGTTCCATTCTTCAACACGGTATGATAAGCCAACCTTGCTTCCAGAAAGGATCAGGTCAATTGTGTTGCCTTCGCAAACGTTATCGCCGGGCATGCTCGACGTTGTTGTAAACGCAAGCGGTACATCGGGAACAATCGGAAGGTTAATTGTTGGCTCAATAGATGTTGCAAAGCAGGGGGCTGGTGGCGGACTGTTCGGGTCACTGGTAAATACTAAGTACTTAACCTTGCCCGGTGTAGGTCCGGTCCAGACCACCATAGCCGATGTTGCATTCAGTGCAGCTGTTGTGTTCGTGCCAACGCTTGTATAAGCACCCGGTGTTCCGGTGATGATAATACCGTTGGTAACATACCACTGATACCAGTGATTTGCCAGCGGGGTGGGTGCACTGTACGTAATAATCCTGGTTGGATCAACTGCCAGCGGACCTACAATACCCGGTGTGGCAAAATACATCGAGTCAACACAAACCTGGTCTTGTGTAGCGTCAGTAATAACCGGTGCCGGCTGCGGGTTGGCAGGCGAGGCAACAACGTTCATGTCGTACCGCTGATCACGGGTACACGTACCATCGTCAACACGCAATGCCAGTATGCGCGCTCCAGTGCCTCCCCAGCTTGTAATACTAATTTCATCAGCACCAGGTCCCCACACATACGTGATGCCAGCAGATGTTGGTGCCACGATTGTATAGGTATAAAGAGCGTTATAGTTTGTAATCTTATAAATTTGGGGGTAAATACCGTCACAAACGGTTTGCGGGTCCGGCAGGTTGAGCAGCGGACGTTGCGGACGTGCTGTAACAGTATATGGTCCAAACGTATTAGTGACAGCACAAGCCGCAGGTGCTAAGCTGTCCTTTACCGTTACGGTAAAGTTAAATGTTCCACCGGCAAGAATGTCAACAACTGATGAGTCACCAATTACGGGAGTCCAGCTAGCGGAGGCAGCATTATTTAATATCCATAACGAGGTGAGCGTGGTCGCTCCCGAATACGGAGCGCCGGTTGGCGTAATGGTAAACTGCCAGTAGCGGTTTACGCCGCCTCCAGGATAAGCGGATGCATTACCAGTAAGCGTGTAAGAACCACCAACACAAATCGGAGCGGGCACCGTTGGTGCTGCCAGGGTTGGGTTGGGAATTATTGAAATCGTGTTGGAAAAGGTTTGCGTACAGCCACCAACACCCGGATTGGTTACATTAACCGTAACATTGCCGGTTACGGTACCCGGTCCCGGGTTGGTAAGTGAAATTGTTGCACTTGGATTATTGGTGGCACCAAGATAGGTAACGTTAGCCGGTGTTGTTGTTGACCATGCATAAATAGCACCCGGCAGTACTGTTGAACCCGTTGGGTTGAACGTTACTGTTGCCGTTCCACCGTTACATACCGCTGTTGGCGAAACTGAGATTGTTCCGTTTGGCTGCGGGTTGATGTCAATCGGGTACTCACGCTCTGTTGCACAGCTTCCTGGTGCAGGGCCTGTTTCAACGATTCTAATACGACCGCTGGTTACACCGGCATTCCAGGTTACTCCGAATTGACCTGTAGCAGGGTTCAATGCTACAGAATATAAACCACCTGAAGGTACCGTTATCGCCCATGTACTTGTATTAGGCCAAGGACCACCAATTTGGTAGGTATGAGGTCCGGTTCCGGCACAAGGATTTCCGGCAATACCGGTTACATACCCCGGACCGGTAATTGTTTTTGGTGTTGGTGATGCCACGACGTTAACATTCTGAGTTACAGTCTTCGAGCATCCGGTTGCAACGATGGTTTGAGTTACTGAAACTTGTTGTGCTCCCGGAGAGGTCCAACGTACCTGCTGGGTTGCATTGGCACCAACGGCGTTAATATTCGTAACCGTTGAAAGTGCGGTGGATACAAACACACCGTTGGTCACAGCCCAGTCAAAGCGGTCGGTGGTACTACCTTTACCCGGCGTAACAGAAACAGTATAGGCATACTGAGCCAGGTTCTGTCCGTTTTCAATTGGTCCACCAATGTAGGTACACTGATCTGCCGGTGAAGGAGCTGATAACACAGGCTGAGGCTGAATGTTTACTGTTACTGTATGGAAGGTATGCACGGTGGTACATCCGCCGGAAGAGACTTCTGTACACTGTACACGATAGGTAGCAGCACCGTTCCAGTCAATTGTGGCTGAATTATTATTTGGTGGCGCACCGGTTACCAGGGTATAGGTGGTTGGGCCGGCAGCAACTGGTACGTTCACTGTGTTGGTTACAGTCCAGGTATATGAAGAACCTGCTGTTAACGGTACTGAATACGTACGGGTTTCATTTTCGCATACGGTTGTTGCTGCTGCGGTTGGAGGTACAGATACAGGAACCGTCTGCACAACTTGTGCAACAGCAGGTACACCGTTAATATAGATGGCAGTTGCAGCCGAGGCCGGGCCAACGCATGAGCGGTGTGCACCTGGTGAACCGTAGACGCCTACTGCACCACCGGTACCGTTTGAAGCTGTTACTACAAGGGTGGCGGTAACATCTGTGACAGAATTACCCCACGCAATCAATACATTGTTCGAAGAGGTAACAATGTCGGCTGCGCCCCCGGTGACGGTTGTACCGCCAATTACCGTTCCGGCAGGTGCCCCACTGAGCTGCCAGCGATAGTATGTTGCACCACCAGCAGTACCGGCTGCAGTTGCAGTATAGGTACGAGCTGTACCGGCACATGGGTTACCCACTTGTCCAGGTAGTGCCGGCGGGTTAATACCACCGTTGTTTGGCGCACTACCGGTAATTACCGGTGCATCCGGTGTCCGGTACACTGTATATGCAGCACCTGTATTCGTTGTTGCACAGAACGGAGCTACCGAAAGTGCTTCTACAACAGTCAGGGTAACACTTGTACCGCTTGGACTTAACGATGCATTATTATATGCTATTGTGGTTGTTGCGGCTGCGGTTGTACCATTGGGAGTAAACGAGGCAACTGCCGCTCCAGGTGATGCACTCCAAGTATAGGTATTTGTTCCGTTTGCCGTAACGCTTGCCGTTCCCGTTGCGTCTCCACAACGTGGAGCTGCGGGATTTGTAATAATTTGCGTGGCCGGGTTTGCAACCACCTCAAATGACATGTCATCTTCTGCAGTTTCGGTTGCGCAGCCGTAATAGGTGTAGGTTACAACTGCCTTGTAGGTGTGAGTGCCTACACCGCTGTACGAAGGTGGAACAGTATAGTTAACTGAAGAGGTTGGGGTAATAGGCGGGTTGGGCGATGCTGCCACGGTACCCATCAACGTAGCGCCATCATAAAATGCTACTGATACATGGGCATAGGCTGCACCGGTGACCGGGTCCGACGTGTATAAAGCATCGTTAACGGCACCAAAGGCAACGGCGTCGTTATTATACGCAGCGTCACCACCATAAAGGGTACCACATTCATTCTCGAAGCCGGCAAGAATACCAATAACGCCACCGGGCTGAGGTACGTTATCTAACCGCCATTCAATTCGGCTGGGTGTACCGAAATACCCGTTTTCGTAAATGATAAGCTGGCCGGTAAACAAATTTGCCTGGAATGGATCTACGTACGGGACGTTGTTAAACGTGATAACCAAGTAGTTACCGTTCGCATCTTGCTGTACCTGCCACCAGATGGCACCACCCGCTCCCGGGTCAAGGTCAATATTGGCAAGGATAACGGTTTTGTTTGGATAGGCAGCATTGGGAACAGCGGCCGGATTAATACCAGTGTTCAGATTGTTCAGGAACGTAATGAACCCGTTCGAGCTGAGATAAAACCCGTCGTTGGTAAGGTTGATCAGCTCTCCATAAAAATTAAATATGAAGTCGCCGCCACCTACCTGCTGAGGGTTCTGCTCGCCCGTTAGCTGGTCGTCACCAAGAGCAATGTTGTTCACAGCACCGTTGCCAACACCGCCGGCACCTTGTACAAGCGGAGCTACCCATGCACCGCCGGCAGGCGCCGAGGGATGGGGCACAAGGCGGTTGGTAACCGTGGTCTGCAGCTGGAACGGTGTTCCATGACATTGCGGCGACCCAGGACTGGCCGAAATTGAAATTTGCGACCACAAACTTGGCGGCGTGACGGCTCCCAGCAATAGTGCCAGAAGGAACGTCAGCACCACATACCCGGAACGCCGTTGCGAACCAGGAGTTGCGGAACCAAAGGAGTTCATACGATCCTCCGAAAAAATATTATGATTGATATTGGTTATTTCTGTTTGCATCTGAATAGTGTCTCTAACAGTCGGAAACGCCAATAGGCGCCGTTGGCGCCGTGTTTTTGCAATGTTGTTGTGTGGATTGACAGGGTTCAATCCGGCCCATGTGTAACGATGTATCATACTGTCCATTCCCCGCTTCGATCAATGAAACGGAGCATACCGCCCCCCAACCGGGTAAGCGGCTTCACTAAAGTTCCGCTAAAATACCGAGTTGAATCGAACACGCCAAAAAAAGCTTTGCACCGACGCAAAATTTCTGCTCCGGCGACAGCGTTTTTGATCAGCAATGTTTCATGTATCAAATGCATGAAAAAATCTAGTGATGATGAATGAAGCACCTGTGAAAGCTACTTCACAGGTCACACTATACAATCAATCTACCCCCCTGATTTAACAGGGTTTGCGGTAAACTGACTATGCAGCAGTTTCTGTCTGTCAATGATTGTGCCAAGTTTATTGTTCACTGGTGGCACTGCGTTGTTCCGCTACCGGTTTCCATAGTAATTCGAGTACATTGTGTACACCTTGACCGGTAATTGCCGAAATCAACTGTGCAGATGTACCCTTTACAAAGGCTGTTTGTTCCAGCGCTTGCTGCTGTTCACTACTCAGGGTATCTGCCTTTGTAAGCAGCACAATTGCCGGTTTTTTACCAAGTTCTTTTGAGTAATTTCCAAGTTCGGTACGCAGCACATCAAGGTCGGCGGCGGGGTCGGGGCTGGCTGCGTCAATCATAAACACCAGGACTGCGGTGCGCTCGATATGCCGGAGGAACTGATGCCCAAGCCCCCTTCCCTGATGAGCGCCTTCAATAAGTCCGGGAATGTCGGCAATGGTAAAGGAGCGGCCTTCGCCCAACCGTACCATGCCAAGATTGGGTACCAGGGTGGTAAAGGGGTAGTCGGCAATCTTGGGTTTGGCGGCTGAAACGGTGCTGATCAATGTGCTCTTGCCGGCATTGGGGAATCCCACAAGTCCTACATCAGCAAGGAGTTTAAGCTCTAATTCCACAACAAGCTCCTCGCCGGGAGTGCCGGGTTCAGCGTATCGGGGTGCCTGGTTGACGGCGGTGGCAAATTCGCTGTTGCCCCTGCCGCCGCGTCCGCCACGGGCAAGAGTAAATTCGGTACCGTCACGGTCCATATCAACAATCTGCTCGCCTGTTGCAGCATTCCGTACCACGGTACCGCAGGGTACGCGAATGATAATGTTGGCACCGCTTTTTCCGGTACAGCGGTTTTTTCCGCCTTCGGCACCGTGATCTGCCTTGTAGGTGCGGCGGTAGGTAAAGTCCATCAGGGTTCCCAACTGCCTGCTGGCAACCAGGATTACGTTGCCGCCGTTGCCACCGTTGCCGCCGTCGGGCCCGCCCTGGGGGACGAATTTTTCACGCCGGAAGCTGATATGACCTTTGCCGCCGTTGCCGGAGGCAACGGTGATGGTTGCACTGTCGATAAACTTCATCGGTACACCATGTGCAGGGTATGCGAAAAATCCATTGCCAGCGATGAGTTCGGATCTACTCCCTGACGGGCAAACCAAAGGTCTAACCGTGATGCAGCATCGCGCCAGAGACCGGCTTCTAAAATTTCGGCAACGGTTTCATCCATCCTGGTAAGGTTACCTGCAAACAGTCCGTCTAAAAACCGCTGCTGAAGGTAGGCGTCGGCTTCACGGTGAAACCGTTCAATTCTGGCGCTGGTCGTGTGGACGGCTGAGGTACGGGTACCAGCGTCGTCGGGTTCTGACTGAGCCGGCGGGTAGGGTTCGGCCGGTACGGTGGGTTCGGCAGCGTCTGCGCCGTTAGCAGCACTGTGCATTGTTGCTGCCGGTGCCGGCACTACCGGGTGTTCCATAGCGGGTTCGGCAGACACCGGAGTATCGGGATTATCGGTATCCGGTTGCGGAGAGTTGGCCGGTTGTGTTGGTTGTCCAGCGCCTTGCTCTTCGATTTCAAGAATAACCTTGTCAATAACCTCCAGGAAGCGGGTACGCGTTAGCCACCGCATGTCTTCGCGGTACAGCAACCGTTCCAGTTCCTGTGATATTGGCACAGCCCCTTTATCGTCCAAAAAAATGATGGCGGCTTCCGTGGGTATTGTTTGGGGTGGGGCTTCGGGGTTGATTTCAGCAAAGTATTCGTACAGCGGGTCCAGCATTTTTACGAACTCTTTTTGCGAGAGGTCAAGGATGGCGTCGTTGTCGATTTTCTCAACAATGCGTTCGAATTCCACGATGGAGAGGATTTCCATGGTGGGGCTGCCATCGGCACCGCGCAGGGCTGCCCATGAGCGGATACCATTGGTAAGGTAGTCGTAGTCATGCAGATAGTTCAGCCGCAGGAGTACCTCATGCAGTGGCTTGGTGGGTTCGCCGCGGAAAACGAACCATTTGAGTGTTGTACGAGGCCTGCATAAAAAGTTAAGCCGGGTTTTTACTGCTGCTTCGATGGTGGCAGCAAGTTCTTCATGGTCAAATCGCGCAGTGCGGATATAGGCTTCGTCAAGTTTTGCAAACAGTTCCGTCAGCACGGGGTCGGTAGTGTCGAACCGTGGGTTCGACGTCCGCAAGGCCCGTTCTTCGTACAGCCACCATGCAACCTCGGCGCCAAAAAAGGTACGGTATGCCGTGTGCACCTGGCCATTTCGCGAAATGTGTGCAAAGGATACGTAGGGAGCTGTGGTTGTTAACTGTTGCTGCAGAGCCTTGCGTGCTCTGTCCAAATCTTTCTCAAACATGCGCAGTAGTTCGTACGTGAACCGGCAATTTACGCACCTTCCCTACTCACCGGTAATCACCCGCATCTGGTGAACCCTTTTCCGGGGCTTTGCCGGCTGGCTGATTTCGGGCATCTCGTGTACTGGTGCGGGGGTAAGGTTGTGCAGGTTAACATGGGGCAAGGGGCTTGGGCCACGAACAACCACAATGGGATTCGACCCAGAGTAAATTGAGTAACTCACGGCGGCAAGCGTGAACACCAGGCCGATGGCAGCCACCGGTAGCCAGCGGTTACTTCGGATGCGCCTAAGTGTTTGATCTACAAACGTTTCCGGTGCCTTCACCTCGGGAAGTCGGGCAAGCATGACTCGTGTAAGGACGTCATGGGTAAAATCCGGCGGAACGGTTACCGGTGCAAGGATGGTTCTCATGCTTTTTCTCCTGAACTTCCGAATACTTCCACATACAACCCTTGGAGCTGTTCCTGCAGTTTCTTGCGTCCGCGGTTGATACGGCTCTTTACAGTACCAAGCTCCACCTTGGCAATTACAGCTATTTCTTCGTACGATAGTTGCTGAATGTCACGCAGAATTACCATCTCGCGGTAGGCCGCCGGCAACTTCATAAGTGCCGATTGCACCTGCTGTGCAATGTGGTCGGAGTCTATCCGCTCGTCGGGACTATACGTGGTATCTGCAACCTCCCATTCGGCAGAATCATCGGTACCGGAATTCATCTCCGAAAACGATACACCGTACTTTCGGCGATACCGGCGCAGTTCTGACCTGCACAGGTTGGCGGCTATAGTGTACAGCCAGGTGGTAAACCGAACGTCGGAATTATATGTGTGGGAGAATCGGTACACTCGTACAAAGGTTTCTTGTGTTATGTCAACTGCATCGTCATAATTTCCAACAAACCGAAATGCAAAGCTGCAAATGGGATCCATGTATCGCTGCATAAGCTCAACAAAGCATGTTTCGTCGCCCTTAACCAGTTCTGCCAGTAATTCTTCATCGGTTCGTTTCACTCTATTCTCCCCCGTATCCTTTTTTACGTTTTTGATTTGGAATAGTTCCGCTGAATACATCATGAATCACGTTTGTAAGACGTAATATATTTTTCCGGTCACCGGTTTCACCGTTTCTTGGTGTAGTACTCCGGGCCATGTGCAGGTGTTCGATGCCAAGGCGGACGGCTTCCTGGGTGCGAACGTCACTGAAAGCTACGGGGCGGACCTCGCCGGCAAGACCAATCTCGCCAACAAAGGCAGTATTGGCGGGTATTGCCGCATCGGCAACACTTGATGTGATTGCCATGGCAACGGCTAAGTCAACAGCAGGGTCCTGCACGCTGAGGCCACCGGCAACTTTAACAAATACGTCCTGCTGACGCAGGTTCACACCGCCCCGACGTTCAAGAACGGCCAGCAGAAGCTGGAGCCGGCGCAGGTCGTAGCCGGTGCTAACCCGCTGTGGCTGTGAGTATCCGCTGGATACTACCAGGGCCTGAACTTCTACCAGGAGCGGACGTGTGCCTTCGATTACCGCGGCGATAGCTATGCCGGGCTCACCGGCATGCCGGAGTGCTCCAAGTGCTTCACTCGGGTTTAACACATTCCGGAGTCCGCCGGACGTCATTTCGAACACACCAATTTCGTTGGTGGAGCCGTAGCGGTTTTTTAGTGACCGCAGTATCCTGTATGCATACATTCCCTCGCCCTCGAACTGCAGCACGGTGTCCACAATATGTTCCAGCACCTTGGGTCCGGCAATAAAGCCATCCTTGGTAACATGACCAATCAGGATCAACGGCACGTGGGTGGTTTTGGCAAGTTTTGTCAGCAACGCAGCGCTTTCACGCACCTGCGCCACGGTACCGGCACTGCTTTCAAGGTTTTCGCAGGTAATTGTTTGTATGGAGTCCACCACGACGATGCAGGGATGGAGTGCATGAACGGTTTGGACAACGGTTTCAACATGTGTTTCGGGGAGTACTTCGATGGCGCCGGTAATGCCAAGTCTGTCTGCCCGCTGTTTTATCTGGTACACGCTTTCTTCACCGGTAACATACAATGCCGGTGACTGCGGACTGCCCATGGCGGCACACACCTGCAGGGCAAGGGTGCTTTTACCCATACCGGGATCGCCACCCAGCAGCACCACGCTTCCCGGCACTACGCCGCCACCCAGAACCCGGTCCAGTTCGGCCATGGTGGTACTTGCACGCACATAGCCTGCACCCTGAACCTGTGGCAACGGGACGGTAGCACCTGCCCTGGCACCGGCGTTGGACCGCGTCCGTTTGGCTGACGGTGCGGTCTCCTCGGTCATGGTTTCCCACATGCCGCAGGCCGGACAGCGGCCCACCCATTTTGTGGTCACATGTGCGCACTGTGAACACCGATAAATACTTCTGCTTTTTGTGCTCATGTGTTGCTCGAGTAAGGCACTGTAAAGTGCCGGTTTCCCCCGTGATGATGGAAGGGGGCTTGGGTTTAGGTGTAATGGTACACGATATCTGTAACGTGAAATTTGCCGTACTCAAGGTCGCCCTCGGGTAGATTCCACACAAATACGACCTGCTGTGGTATCATCACACCTTCAACTTCGGCATAATCCTTACAGAGCATGGTAAAGCTCGTAGGTTCAAAGCCGCTCTTGGTGTCACGGTACTTACTGTTAGTGGTAATTTTTTCTACCTGTCCGATTTCATTAACGTGGAATTCAGCATCAATACGGGTCTGCCCGTCGGTAATTACTGCCAACGCTGTGTTGTGGTTTATGTGCCGCCACTGCAGCGTGTGTGTGGGCAGAAGTCCGGTGGGAAGCCATACCAACTCACTGAGGAACCTAAACAGCATCGACTCGTTGGTTTCCTTGCCCTGGAATTCTTCCAACGTCAGCGCACCAAACAATTTGATGTGCCCCTTCCCTGTCCCCTGTACATACCCCAGCTTGGCAGTACGCCACCACAGTGCATGATGCCTGAGTACTGCATCCCATACAAAGCCGGGTTCCATGCCGGAGAGGTATTCGGTGGCGCGTACGGAAATCCACGGACGGTTGGCACCGTGCCTGAACTCAGCGGTTTGCTTTAGTATAGCATACCGGATGTTGGGCTGACCTTCCTTTAAAGCATAGGTTAGATACCGTTGAACGGCAACGGGTAGCGACGTAATTCGCTGAGCACTAAATCGGGGTAACGATTCCCTGCCAACCGATCTGAGCAGTTTCCCAATGTACCGTCTGACAAATAACCGGGCAATAACTGCGCTTGCCATCCACAACACAATCAAGGTTGCAGCAGCCGTACCAACAATATAGAGCAGCTTTTCTGGCATCACTGTTTCATCTCCCACGTCCGCATTCGGGAACTCCAGCCTGCAAGGAGTGCACTTGCAGCAATGTAAAGATAGATGATTGGCACCAGCTTAAAAACTCCGCGCCGCAAAGTCTGCTCTACAATGGCCGCCGAAAACACAGTTCCAACCAGCAGTAATCCTGTTACAACAGCTCCAAGCCAGATAAGGAGCTGCACCGATCCTGCCGACCGGTATTTTACAATGCCGATAACAAGTACGGCAACAAATGCAAGGAAGGTAATTCCCCATAGTCCGTAGTTGGCGAGAACGTTTACAAAGAAGTCCAACGTAACCTGTACAAACCGCGATACGTCAAATGCTACAAGCTGGGATGCCGTGCTTGGGCGCACCGGCAGGTAGTATTGCAGAAAGATGCCGTTCCAGAGTGCAAACATGAGAAGGGATAAAACACCGGATGCAGCCAGAAACGTGATTTTATTTTCGGCTGTAAGGGTACGCCGCCATAACAGGACAAGGCCCGCCAGAGCAAGGAATACCAGGATGACGGTTTCGGTCCGTGACCATGCGGCACCTGCCAGCAGGATGGCTGCAGGCCAGTACGCAGTAGCTGTTTTCTTCTCGAAGGTTAGGTAGGTAAGCATAGCAGCCATGCACCAGTACGCAGCATTCAGATAGTCCGTCTGCAACAGATAGGTGTAGCCCAGCAGCTCCGGTGTTAAGATCAGCAGCACAAACAGGATGTTGGCAAGGAACGGGTGGACAACCTGACGTAAGACTCCCCAGAAACCCCATGACACAAAAAACGCCGTCATACCCAGCCATAATTGTCCGTACGCAAACCCGGCAATTCGGTACATCACCTGCATCAGCATAGCAAATGGTGCATAGAACGGCTGGTTGCTTAGGTTGTTTTGCAGCAGTGGCTCGGTAAACACTCTGTTAACGATTGTGCCTTCTTCAACCGTTTGCCGCGCTACAAGGTCAATACCGGCCATGGCATCAAACGGTGTTACCGGCCAGTACCAGCTTGCCCATATCACGTAGTAAGCCGTTGAGCCTACAAAAGCCATCATTGCCACATCGTACATCGTGAGAGTTAACCGCGGTTTACTAAACAGCCATTTATAAAATTCATTACAATGCTTCCACCACAGGTGTGGCACCACAACAGCCAGAATGCCGGTGGCAATGAGCATGGTATCGTTTAATCCCAGCCGGAACAGATCCACACCGAAGAACAGGACGGAGTGAACAAACATGCCCAACAGGAAGGCAACAGGAAGCACGATGCTTCTGGGCATCCGTGTCCTTGTAGCCCCCATGATCCCCATGCCAGCCACAATCTGACCCAGTAGCAATGTGATAAAGCCCGGGTTCATGGTGCTGCCTGCGGCTGAGTGGTTACTGAACCATGCTGCACTGCAGCCTGATATTCATGAAGAAGCGAGTCAATATTAATGCTGCCCCCGGGTCGGGTAATTGTAATTGCCTGTGGCTCAAGAGCGATGTATGCATTTGCCATTCCACGCCGTGCAGTATCGTTCCATGCAATAACAGGGGTAAATCCGGCCATGTATGTAAAAATCCTGGGATCGGTCCAGGATGCCTGCACCGATATGTACCTGTTGGCATACTCCGGTGGCGGAAGCAGGATGGTGTCTGTAGCCCTGCGATTTGCAGCTATCCACTGCGGAATATGGGCGTTGGCTACGTGCCGCATCAGCATCCGGGTATTCCATGAGCTGATACGCATCAGCGAATCTAATTTCTCGGAGTAAAACCCGATTCGGGAGTCGTACGCCCGGGCGTAAACGTTTAGTGTCCCCAGGTGCGCCTGATACAATACCGTAAGCAGTGCTACGGTAACGATTGTTAATATCAGTGACCGAACCGAGAAGAACATCAGTGGGCTACCAGCGCTTCGGCGCCGCCTACAATTTCCAACATCTCTTTTGTGATAACGGCTTGTCGCTCACGGTTGTAAATAAGCTGTAGCGACGAGATCAGATCTCGTGCATTTGTGGTAGCATTTTCCATTGCAACCATTCGGGCAGCCTGTTCGGCAGCATTCGAGTCTAACAGTGCGCGCCAAACCTGGGTATGCAGATACTTTGGCAGGAGCGATTCAAGAATGTCGGCACGCGTAGGCTCGAAGATATAATCAATTGCCGATCCTGAGTGTTCAGTTTTCTGTGCAGCGGGTATAATGGGTAACAGCGGAAGGATTTTTACTTCCTGCTTGATAACTGAAACAAACTCATTGTAAATAAGTTCAATAATGTCGGCACGGTGGGTTAAAAACACGTCCGATGCGTGGTCGGCAATCGAGGTTGCCGTTGAATACTCCAGTTTAAAAAAGGCATCGGGGTGACTAGCGATAACGTCGTGCGACATTTTGGAAAACTGGGCTACAGACTTACGGCCAACGGCTACAATCTTAATCTCTGCGCCGGGATACTGTGCCTGCAGCTTGTCAATCCTGTGCTGAACTGCCCTGAACAGGTTGGCGTTAAACGCGCCGCATAAGCCGCGGTCTGATGACAGTACAGCAATTACGATATGGTGCACCGAGGCACGTGCTTCAAAGTACGGGTGTACAAAGTCCGACTCGGCCATGGCGAGGTTACGCAGAATCTTCTCCAGTTGCCGGGCAAACGGACGGGCAGCCGTAATTGCATCCTGAGCACGGCGCAGCTTGGCAGCAGCAACCATGCGCATTGCCTGAGTGATTTTCGATGTGTTGCGGACTGCAACGATACGGTTTCGGGTTTCTCGTAATGTAGCCATAATCTAAAGTGCTGTGTCGGTACGGGTTGTACGTGAGTTTACATTCCAAATATTGCTGTAATGACTGTTATCTGTACGGCCAACTGGTAGCCAGGTACTGCGTAACATATTCGTTAACTGCCGCCTCCAGAGTATAAAACGCTGTCCCGGGCATCTTTGCCCGAAACGTTGTCAGGTCTGCACAGGTGTGATTTTGATACTGCCCTGCCAGTGATTCCGGCATGGGAATGTACTCTATCGCCGCTGGAACATTTGCTGCCATGCAAACGGCTTCAGCCAGGTGGTTCCATGTATTTGCGATGCCGCTGCCAAGGTTGATAATTCCGTTGATCTCCTTGTTAGCAACAAGTGTTAGTACCACGCTGACGGCGTCGCGCACGTACACAAAGTCACGTGTTTGGTTACCGTGGGCAACGTCCGGGGTATCCGACATAAACAACTGAATCTTGCCTGTTGTTTTCAGCTGGGTGTAAGCCTTCCACACCATGCTTGCCTGTTTACCCTTGTGGTATTCGTTGGCACCAAAAACATTAAAGAACTTCAAACCCACACATTCCGTGTCCAGATGGTTGTCGCGAATCCATTCATCAAAAAGATGTTTGGAATAGGCATACATGTTCAGCGGTCTAAGGTCTCGTTCAGTATCAAAAAAGCCTTTATTTCCGCTTCCGTAGGTTGCGGCCGAACTTGCGTACACAAATCGTGCGTTGTGGCGCAAGGCAAACTCGGCAACCTGCGTTGAGTAAACAAAATTGTTATCGTACAAATAATCGTTATCGGTACTTGTTGTGGCAGAGCATGCTCCCATGTGAATAACTGCATCAATCGTGCCCCAGTCGTTGCCATCCATGCGACTCCTGAAATGCTCTTTCGACATGATGCTTCTGTACGACTTACCTGCTACGTTCTTCCACTTGTCACCCGTGCGGAGCGAATCAACCACAATGATGTCCTTGATGCCGTGCTCATTTAACGCTGCAAGAATCCAGCTTCCAATAAACCCTGCACCGCCTGTAAGAATCACCATTGTGCTAATTCCTGTGGTCAGGCTGTAGCCATGAAGTGTTCGCCAAATGTTGCCAGGGCGGTGTCAAGCCCGGCTACAATGTCATCGGTAAGCGCTTTTTCGGAAGCAATCTTTGCAAGCAGATCCTTATGGGCAGTCTGCATATACTCAACAAGTTTTGTTTCGTATTCTTTAACGGTGTCAACCGGCAACTCATCCATCAAACCCTTTGTAGCGGCATAAATCACAACCACCTGGACTTCTACGGATACCGGTTGGTACTGACGCTGCTTCATCACTTCCAGCAGCCTGGAACCGCGCCGTAGCTGCTGCTGTGTTGATTTATCAAGGTCTGAGCCGAACTTGGCAAATGCTTCAAGAGCTCGGAACTGTGCCAGCTCGAGCTTCAGCGGTCCGGCCACCTTTTTCATTGCCTTGATCTGGGCGTTACCACCTACCCGCGACACTGAAATACCAATGTTCAGTGCCGGACGTACCCCTGCATTAAACAGGTTGGGTTCCAGGTAAATCTGTCCGTCGGTAATCGAGATAACGTTGGTAGGGATGTATGCAGCTACGTCACCAGCCTGTGTTTCGATTACGGGAAGCGCTGTTAACGAGCCCCCTCCCAGACTATCGTTAAGCTTAGCAGCGCGTTCCAGCAACCGGCTGTGCAGGTAGAACACGTCGCCCGGGTAGGCTTCGCGTCCCGGCGGACGGCGGAGCAGCAGTGAAACCTGACGGTATGCGGCGGCCTGTTTGGACAAGTCGTCGTAAATCACCAGGGCGTGCCGGCCGCTGTCTCTGAAGTACTCACCCATGGAGCAACCGCAGTATGGAGCGATAAACTGAAGGGGAGCGGGGTCAGATGCCGACGCGGTAACGATGGTGGTGTATTCCATGGCGCCGTACTTTTCAAGAGTAGCCAGAACGTTGGCAACCGTTGAACCTTTTTGTCCGATCGCTACATAGATACAGTAAACCGGTTTAATACCCAGTGCAGCTGCTTCCGGTGTGTGGGTGAATTTCTGATTAATGATCGTATCAATAGCGATCACCGTTTTTCCGGTCTGGCGGTCACCGATAATGAGTTCGCGTTGACCTCGGCCTATCGGTATCAGAGCATCAATGGCAGTGATACCGGTTTGGAGTGGCTCGGTAACCGGCTGACGGTCAATAACGCCAAGGGCCTTGCGTTCAATCGGGAACATTTTTTCAGCTTTGATAGCCCCTTTCCCGTCCAGGGGTTGTCCCAGCGGGTTTACAACCCTGCCGATCAGGGCTTCGCCAACCGGGACTGATGCGATCTTGCCCGTGCGGCGTGCCTGGTCTCCTTCGCGCACCAGCGAGTCATCGCCGAACAGCACAATACCAACGCTGTCTTCCTCAAGGTTAAGAACCATTCCCACAACGTCATTGGGGAATTCCACCAGTTCCGACACCATCACGTTGGTAAGTCCAAAAACGCGGGCAACACCGTCACCTACCTGCAGTACGGTGCCCACCTCGTACACATCGGTTTCGTTTTCGAATCCCGACAGTTGACGTCGGAGAATCGCACTGATTTCTTCTGGTCTGACTTCAGCCATTGTAATTCCTTAACTTATTAATCAATTATTCGCAAGTCGGTGTTTGAGTTCCTGCAGCCTGTGGCGCAACGAACCATCAATGACGGTATCGCCTACGGTAACGGTTACACCGCCAAGCAGCGATGAATCGGTTTTGTAGGTAGCTTCTACCGTGCTTTTTGTTCTTGATGAGAGTACCTTGGTAAGTGATGCTTGTGAATCGGCATCGATCTCGTGAGCACTTGTTACCCCCACTCTGGTGATATTGCGTTCGGTATCTACCAGTTCAGAAAAGGCCGTGGCGATTTCCGGAATAAACTGTTCACGTCGTTTATCAACCACCAGGAGCAGAAACTTTAGCATCAGTTCCGAGACAGTGCTGTTGAAAATTTCACGGATGACGTTTTTTTTGCGCCATGACTCGATAATGGGACTCCGCAGCAGCATTCGCAGGTCTGCAGAGTGGCTGATGGCTGCGTTAATCAACGCAAAGTCTTTCAGCAGAACATCTTCCGATTGCGTCTTTTTTGCTTCGATGAGCAGGGCGTGTGCGTACCGTTTTGCAATGGCAACAACAGACATAGGTTAGTTCTTGGAGATCTCTTGAACAAAGTCGTTAACAATTCGTTTATGGTCATCGTCCTTCAGCGTCCGCCCGAGAAGTTTTTCGGTGGCTTCAACAACCAGTGTTGACATCTCGTTGCGAAGCTGGGCAATCGCTTCATCCTTCTCGCGTTCGATTTCGCGCTGAGCTTCTACCAATTTCTGATGTTTCACCGCATCGGCTTCATCGGTAGCTTTTCGGATAAGCTCTTCTGCCTGCGACTTCCCATCACGAACGATCTGCATCATTTCTGCCTGAGCACCGGAAATCTTTTCTTTTGCTTCACGCAAAATGTTCTGTGCCTCAGCATTCGCGTTTTCGGCAGCCGTTATCGAATCCTTGATGCTTTGCTCGCGAGCTGCCAGACCGGCCTTCATCGGCTTCCACGCAAACTTTGCGATGATGAACACAAACAAGCCAAAGTTCACCAGTGTCCAAAACACCAAACCCGGGTCAAGTTTCAGAAAATTTGGCATAAACGTAGTCAGTAAGTTTAACAGTTATTTGTCAGGGGGCTAAATCACTGTGTTCCCGGCCACTCATTGCCGCAGAACACACTGACTTAGACCCCGCGCAGTACGCGGGGTACAAGCTTTAGTGCGTTTTCAGTGCGAGCAGAATACAGATAACGCCTGCCAGAAGCGCAACACCTTCGATAAGTGCTGCACCGATGATCATCGTGGTACGGATGTCACCGGCATTTTCGGGCTGACGGCTGCTGGCTTCAAGGGCGGCTGCGGCCAAACGTCCGATACCGGTACCTACACCGAAAACCGTGACTCCAACGCCTAAACCGGCTGAGAGCCATGCAAATGCGACTGCTTCCATAGTTATTCTCCTGAGTGTATTAATGTGGATGTACTGTTGCTAATTCGTTGTCGTGATTGTGTTTGTGTGAGTCGTGGGTAACGTGTTCGCCCAGGGCAAGGCCAACAAAAACGGCGGTAAGCATGGCAAAGATGTATGCCTGCAGGAAGGCCACCAGCAGTTCAAGAAGGTTGATGAATACTGCAAAACCAACACTGAGCGGTGCTACAGCATACGATTCAAAGTAGAAAATCAGGCCTACCAGCGCTATCAGAACAATGTGCCCGGCCGTCATGTTTGCAAACAAACGGATCATGAGGGCAAATGGCTTTGTAAACATCGAGATGATTTCAATCGGTACCATGATCGGGGCCATGTACCAGGGTGCCCCGCCCAGCAGGTGCAGCAGCCAGGTTTTAATACCGGCATCCTTAATGGCAATAAAGTTAACAACCACGAGTTCGGTCAGAGCAAGTGCGCCGGTGAGTCCCAGAGCGCCTGTAGCGGCATGGTTGCCGGGCAGCATACCAAAAAGATTAAGCACCAGAACAAAAAAGAACAGACCGGTGATGTAGGGCATCAGCCGGTCGCACCGTTTGTCGGTACCAACATTCGGACGTACCATTTCGTCTCGTACGTACAGCACAATTGATTCCAGGAGGTTCTGAAGACCTTTGGGTTCTTCCTTTGGTTTGGAACGGTATCGGCGTGTGCCAAGGATAAACAGAGTGGAAATCAGCGCAATGGCAATCCACTCATACACAACAAAGTTGGTCACCGAGAGGTCGAGTGCAGGATGTTCGCCTGTGGACTTGCGTACGGGATGTCCGCCATGCATTGTAAAAACACCGGCTTCTTCCAGAGCCGCGGGATTTTTGTAAAAATGAAAGCCGTCGTCAACCAGGATAACAGGTAGTTGCCGTACATGGGCAAAAAACATATTTGCTTCATGATGATCGCCCAGATCTTCGATCAGGTGCATAATGGCGTTGGAGCCGAGCACTTCATCAGGGTGTTCAGCAAGGTCGTGGCCATCGGTTAACGGCGTTACCTTGGTCGTTTCCGGTGTTCCGGCTACATGGTCGGAAGGTTGTAACGAATCTGTCTTCATGCAGTGTAGTAGTTCAGGAGGGAGTGAGGCACTAAATCATCGTTTTTTTTTAAGAGGTCAGAAACGGGTCTTCTGATTTTTCTTTTCTGCTTCTCGTACCATTGATGAAAAAAAAAGATTTCGGCCATTAAAAAGAGGAATGACGAGATGGCAAATGTGATAGCAAAGGAGGTTTGGTGCATATCCAGCGGGCCCAGGCACAGCCAGATACAGGTGATAACCATGATGGAGCGAATACCAAAGGAACCAAATACAATTCCAAGGAAGGTATTTAATTCCTTCCCGAACGCCCAGCGGGCTACAATGAAACCAATAACGGCATTCAACACGCTAAGGCCGAATGCCGCAAGAACCGATGCAAGTGGCCCCTTGAAGTCCACCCATTACCCTTTCTTTTCCTTCCGGTGATGGTCGCGCTCCAACAGGCGGTTCGCAGACCGTAAAAACTGAACCAAGCCAACAACACACCCAATGCAAAGGCCGATTACCATACCCCATGGCGTACTATCCATGCGGGAATCGATATACCATCCGATGCCTCCCGGAACCAGTACCGATGCTGCCAGTTGCGCCCCTAATGACAGATAGGGAGCCGCTTCCTGTATCGCCCTGGCATGCTTTTCTGCGTTGGTATCCCGGAGGTTGTGCATGTAATGGCAAAACAAATGTCGGCAAAATTAGGCGGGGTTATGTTAAAAACCCAATTCCCTGAGGTTTTCAAGTACGTCCTCACGGAAAAAATTCTGTGATTCCCCGTAGGCGGTGTTGCTTCCGATAAACCGTAAAGCCCCGTAGGTAGAGGGGTTAAGGGGCTTAATCGGACTTGTGGCCAGGATTGTTACTTCGTCAGGCCGAAAATCATTGTCGGCATCTTTTACAATGACGGTACAGCCAATTTCAACTGTTTCGGCAGGGTTGGAGGGCGGAATACCAAAGCCAAGGAGGTCAAAGGGTATCTTCATTTTTACAACGTAGCCGTCGTGTTGCTGAGCCGATGTTGCCCGTGCGCTTTCTAATGCGTCTTGTTGGACATCGCTTAACGCGTCGGTTGTTTTTAGGGTCAGCGTCGGTGGCACTTCCAGGAAGTCACCCAGACGTACTCTGAAGCCGTACAGGGCACTATCGGCATCTTCTCTTGCTTCAATTCTGCGTTTATCAAGTTTTTTTATTGTCCTGCTGGGCTGCTCCTTCGTTGGGAGTGTAACGTCGAACCAAACTTCAACTTCGTCGGCTACGCAGGTGTCACACCATCCGGTAACAACCGAATCATCGGTAACCTTAACCATCAGGTACAGGTCACCAACATCATAAACAAAGCGGGTAACAAACGATGCATCCGAAGCCCCCTGCCACCAAAACGTTCCGCTCTGCACGTCATCGATGGAATACACGCGGGCCTGCGTGGTGATGCCACCGTACATCTGCCGGCTGCGCTCGTAACAGGGAATCGTAAGGTAATCCGAGGAAAACAGAAGTTCTCCCTTCCTTCCGGAGTACAGTTCCGAGGTTTGAAGGGTAAGGTAGTTTCGGTAGCTTTCGTGGTCGTAGTTTAAAACGGCATTCGACCGAAATTCATCAACAAGGATCATGTTGCCGCGGTCAAAACGATAACCGTTAACGCTCCAATCGTCATCACGCCGTTTTTGGGCAATAAAGCATGTTGTATCTTTAATTACAACTCCAACTTCCAGGGGCAAACGCACAAAGGGTACGGTATAGGAGGCTACGTTGATCAGATAACCGTCGATATCACCGAGCAGGAAAACCTGACACTCCTTCTTTCCGGTGTTTGCCCGGTAAATGCTGAATGCAAGGTCATTAAAGCCGTCACCAGTAAAGTCGCCTACATCCCAGCCCCATACCCTGAATGCCGACCGGGGAACAACGTTCTGAATGTCGGCCAGCAACTCGTCGGCAAAGTAGGGTTTGAGTTTCTCCAGCATCTCGTCGAGCGCCATGCCGCTCTGTGCCTGACCTGACAGTGGAAAGCTAACCATTCCCGCAAGTACAACCAGGATGCCCGTGAGTTGCGTAATACGGTCCCGTACGGTAATCCCTCTACACACCATGGATGGTTGCCTGGTTTAGTATTGTATCGCGGATCTGAACGTGGTCGGTACGCAGTCTGGCTCCGTACTGCTGTACGATTCGCGACGCTGCGTACGATGCAAGCCGGCCGGCATGTTCAGGTTTGTATCCGTGAAGTACGGCATACATAAAGGCGCCGGCATACATATCGCCGGCACCGGTTACATCCACAACGTTGGCGTGATAAGCCGGAATTTCGGCATCAGTACCAAACCAGTGAATCAGCGAACCGGCTGAACCCTTGGTAAGCACAACGTTGCGGAACCTGTGCTTCAGCGCCTTGAATGATGCTTCAGCGGTTTCCTCGGCTGCAAGGGCCTGTGCCTCGAACTGGTTACAGATAACAAGATCGGTATTCTTCAGAATCGGCTTCAGCCTGTCTGCAAACGATTCAATGATGAAGGCATCCGAGCAACTCAACGCCACATGACTGCCATTTTTAACAGCTGTGTACGCAGCAACATCGAGCGCTTCAGCTCCGCTTTCTTCGGTGACCTTATATCCTTCCAGCAGCAGCCATTCTGATGCCTGCAATATGCGGGAATCCAGAAGGTCACGTGAATACAACGTGTTGGCTGCAAGCGTAGTATTCATGGTTCGTTCGCCGTCAGGCGTTATCATCACAACACACGACCCTGTATCGGCTCCCGGAACTGCTTCGGCTGCCAACTCGATTGTAAGATCGCGAAACTCGTTTGCATAAAATTCTCCGGTGGCATCTGCACCAAGTACCGACATGAAGCCGGCAGTTCCGCCAAACTGGGCAAAGGCAATCATCGAGTTCGCTACCGATCCGCCAGAGCTTCGGTGAGGGGTTTTCGACGCCAGGGTTTCAAGGATCTCGCGCTGGCGCTGTACGTTGGTAAGCGTCATTCCGCCTTTGCGGACGCCAAAGCCATCCAGCTCGGCTTCCGTGATGTTAAACTCCATATCAACCAGGGCGTTGCCGATACCTGTTAGTTTAATCAACTGCATTATGCTCCTTCGGTACTCAACCGGATTATTTCTTCACAGAGGGTTCCAAACTCTATACCGGCTTCACGTGCCGCCATTGGCACTAAACTCAGCTCGGTAAAGCCGGGCGAGGTGTTTACTTCCAGACACACCGGTATGTTCTCGTCGGTAAGCCGGAAATCCACTCTGCTGATTGCCTTGCAGCCAAGTACATTATGGGCTACAACGGCCAGACTCATTACGTGATCACGCACCTCCTCCGAAAGGTCGGCCGGACAGAAGTACTGGGTTTTCCCCTTGGTGTATTTGTGCTGATAGTCGTAATAACCGTCATCGGCAACAATTTCGATTACAGGCAGGGCATCGCCCCCTAACACCGCCACGGTAAGCTCGCGGCCGGGTACATACCTCTCCAAAAGCACCAGATCTGAAAACTGTCCGGCAAGCCTGATAGCATCAGCAATGTCCTCAACGATGCCGCTGTGCACAATCGTCATCCCAACTGTAGAGCCCTGGTTATTTGGTTTTACAACAATCGGACCATTAAGCTCTTTTCGAATTTCGGAGATCATCTCGATGTTGGAAGCCTGATCGGGTGTTGTGGTTACCCAGTGCGGTGTTGGAATACCGCCAACCTGAAACAGCATTTTTGAAAGGGCTTTATCCATTGCCGTGGCGCTGGCAAGCATGCCGCTTCCGGTGTAGGGAATATTGTGCAGATCGAGAACTGCCTGTACGTAGCCATCCTCGCCGTAGCGTCCATGCAGTACGTTAAAAACTACATCGGCACGCTGCAGCTCGGGTGCTAACGGAAGTTCCAATATTTTTTTAATATCGAGCGACCGTAGCAGAGCAGCATCTACCGGTGCAGAAGTTGCTTGGGCCAGGGCTTCATCGGTAACAATGCCAAGGGCGGGATCGTACGGTGTAACCGTATGCCCCAGCGTCCGTAACGCACCTACAACGGCACGCCCGCTCAGCAGCGAAATGTTTCGTTCAGGACTGTGTCCGCCCAAGAGTACAACGATATTCATGTGTTTGATGTGTTTGATGTGTTTGATGTGTGAATGAGTGATCGTAGAAACTTAACATCTTCCCATGTTTCTTTCTTCCAGGAGGGATTTCGGAGTAATGCCGCCGGGTGATAGGTAACAATGGTTTGAATTCCGTGATAGTTATGAATGATGCCGCGCAGGTCTTTCATACTGCTTTTGTTTTTTAACAGCGTATTGGCAGCGGTTAAACCCAGCGCAAGAATAAACCGTGGCCTGACCAAATCGATTTGTTTCCACAGATAGGGTTCACAGCTTTCAATCTCGAATGGCGTTGGTTTCCGGTTATTGGGGGGCCGACACTTAATGATGTTCGCCACATACACATCTGCCCGGTTCAAATCAATGCTTTCAAGAATCTTTGTAAGCAGTTGGCCTGCCCTGCCCACAAAGGGCAACCCCTGCTCATCTTCGTCAGCACCGGGAGCTTCACCAATCACCATAATCTCGGCATTCGGGTTACCGGTACCAAAAACCAGACGTATGCGGGTGGCGCCCAGCGGACATTTCATGCAGTTTTCTATTGCCTTGTGCATTGCGTCAAGGCTTTCGGCTTCGGTCCACGGTGTATCCATAGTATTCTCAGCCGTTGGGCTGTGTAATTCGTGTGGTTCCGGCAGTGCTGTCAGTGTAACCCAGGTAGTTCTGCCAAACACCTCTGTCTGCTGCTGCAGGTACGCAGCTACATCATCAAAAGTTTTCATCGAGTATGAACTTGGTTACCATTTCACTGCCAAGGCTCCAGGCTGCTCCCCACAAATCCGTAGGGCTTTCGAACGAAACAACGTACAGCCTGTCTGTTTTCTCATTTGCTATCAGCAGTTGGTGTATTGTTACGGTATCTAAGCCGGGCGTTGTTTTTGTGTACTGCATGCCGTACACAACAAACGGATTCTGCGGGTTTTCCCATTCGCTGATCAGGGTTACGGTAGTATCGTTTTTTATTAGCTCATGAAAAGCGCGGGCATATTGCTTTGCCCACATTTTGGCTTTATCCGATACGTGGCTTACGCAGTTCACCGAAAGTCCGGTTCGAAAGGATTTTTCAATCTCAACGTTTTCGAGTGATATCGAATACGATTCTGTTCCTTCGATAGTTTCGTGGTGCGTAAACCAGCCTTTGGGCTTTAAAAACTTAGCCTTAATCTCGGGCATTGAAAACCACTCAAAACCCGAAGGCGCGTTGGGGGCATTGTCACCCGAAACTGCCTGAACCTTACCAGGCAGCGTAACGATGGTTAGCACCGTTATTAAAAGCGAAATAAATCCGTACTTCATTAACATGACTGCGATATTACAACGAACCGGCGCATTTGATATCCAAAAACATAGGGGTTGTCTCAAGAGGGCAGCTTTTTTTGATTTTCATGAATACAACGTTTACCGCTTACGTACGATACTGCTACTTTCATCAGGAACAACACGTTGCTTGTCAAAAAAAGAACCACCCGTTTACTGTCGAGCAGCTGTACTGGAACCAGGCAGACGACTTCTACGTCCGCCCGATGGGACAACAGATGAATAACGCCGGCAGCTCCATCGAAGAAAACGCTAACGGGTTTGAGCAAATCATCATTCTCTACCAGACGCAACACAGCCATGGTTGCCCGCTGCAAAGCGCATGTCATAAGGCATAAGGCAACCGCATCATCGAGATCAATCATCAGTTCACAGACTACAAACAAAAAGCCCGAGCCAATCTTACCAGCGATGAAGGCATTCGCCAAAGAATACTACGAGCATACGATGCAGACACGATCTTCGGCAACATCTAGCAAAACGGAGGCTTCACTGGCACAGGCAGGCAAAAACGGGTATGTCTGTTGGCAACTTCAATCTGTAGCTGGCCAAACACATTCAAAAAACTGAACTCTTACTTTTGAGAAAGGGGCTTTGGTATGCGTTTTTTTACTGTTTATTATTCTTCGTGGGTTTCGGCTTCTTCGTGTTGCTCTTCGTTACCGGTTTTAGGTTTGACGGCAGTAAACACAAGCTGACCGGTTTTCTTATCAAGCTTTCCCTTTACCACTGTGCCTTCAGGATAATTGCCACGCAGCATTTCTTCGGCAAGCGGGTCTTCCACATAGCGCTGCAGGGTTCGGCGCAGCGGGCGGGCACCGTACTTCTCATCAAACCCGTGATCGGCAAGGAATTCCTTTGCCGTCTTGGCAATCTCTACGGTGATGCCACGCGCAGCAAGCCTTTTGTAGAGGTCTTTCAGCTGCAGATCGATAATTGAAACCATGTGTTCTTTTTTGAGCGGGCGGAAAATCACGTACTCATCAATTCTGTTCAGGAACTCCGGATTAAACAGTCTGCGCATTGTTTCTTCGATGGTATGCTTCACGTTATCGTAGGTATCGGTTTCCTCGTTTGTAGAAAATCCGATACGACCGCCGGCCTTTACGTCGCGCATTCCCACGTTGCTGGTCATGATGATGATCGTATTCTTAAAGTCAACCCGCCGGCCAAGTCCGTCGGTAAGCTGTCCATCGTCGAACACCTGCAGCAGAATGTTAAACACATCGGGATGTGCCTTCTCGATTTCGTCAAGCAGGACGATGCTGTAGGGTTTGCGGCGAACTTTCTCTGTTAGCTGTCCGCCTTCTTCGTAGCCAACATAGCCAGGGGGAGCACCTACCAGACGTGACACCGAGAACTTCTCCATGTATTCACTCATGTCGATCCGCACAAGTGCATCGTCAGAATCGAACATATACCGTGCAAGAACTTTTGCCAGTTCAGTTTTGCCAACACCTGTTGGCCCAAGAAACATAAACGAGCCAATAGGACGTGATGGATCCTTGATGCCTGCGCGTGCGCGCCGGATTGCCTTTGCAAGGTGTTCAACCGCTTCTTCCTGACCAACAACCTGTTGCTTAAGAATGTCGGCCATCTTCAGAAGTTTCTCGCTCTCGCTTTCGGCGATACGGTTTACGGGGATACCCGTCATCATTGCGATAACATCAGCAATATCATCTTCGGTAACATCGTGAATCGTTTGCTCGCCTTGTTGTTCCCATGCATCCTTAGCGGCTTCAAGTTCGGTTTGATATCGTTTTTCAAGATCGCGAAGCCGGGCCGCTTCTTCAAAGTTCTGCGACTTTACAACAACGTTTTTTTCCTGACGAACCTGTTCAATTTTCTCTTCCAGTTCAAGGACGTTGGCGGGTACGGAAATGTGGGACAAGTGAACACGAGCACCTGCTTCATCCAGTACATCCAGTGCCTTATCCGGCAAAAATCTGTCGGTAATATACCTGTCAGCCATGTTCACGCAGGCCAGTATGGCTTCGTTGCTGTACCGGACACCGTGATGTTTCTCGTATCGGTCGCGCACATTCATCAGAATTTGAACTGCTTCGGATACTGACGGAGGATCGACCATGATTTTCTGGAAGCGTCTGTCAAGCGCACCATCTTTCTCGATAAACTGCCGATACTCATCCAGAGTGGTGGCACCAATACACTGGATCTCGCCACGCGAGAGTGCAGGTTTAAACATGTTCGATGCGTCTAACGATCCGGAAGCACCGCCTGCCCCAACAATGGTATGAAGTTCATCAATAAACAAGATGACATCTTTGGCTTTTTCCAGTTCGTTCATAACGGCCTTCATCCGCTCTTCGAACTGACCCCGGTATTTTGTTCCGGCAACCAGGGCTGCCAGGTCGAGCGTTACGATGCGCTTATCAAACAAAACGCGCGACACCTTTCTGTCAACTATCCTGAGTGCCAAACCTTCCACTATGGCCGTTTTGCCCACACCTGGCTCTCCGATAAGGACTGGATTGTTTTTCTTTCTGCGAGAGAGGATCTGAGCAACGCGCTCGATTTCTTTTTCGCGTCCAATCACCGGATCCAGCTTGTCTTCCAGAGCAAGTTTTGTAAGATCACGGCCGAAATTATCCAGCACAGGCGTCTTTGCCCGCTCCGGTACCTTTGTTTTTGAAGAGGTTCTTTCTGACCTTGGTGTGCCGCCTGCCGGATCGGCCGGTTTGTCGCCCTGGTACGAGTCCAGTTCCTTCCGAACCGTATCGTAGGTAACCGAGTATTGCGAGAGGATCTGTGCTGCAATATTGTCTTCGTCACGCAATAAACTCAGCAGCAGGTGTTCTGTACCAATTACATCGTTCTTGTAGAGTTTCGCCTCGAGATATGTAATCTTAAGAACCTTTTCTGCCTGCTTGGTTAGTGGGATGTTGCCAATGGTAAGCGGACCACTCATGGAACGCACTGTATCCTCGATAGAACGTTTGAGCTTGCTCAGATCAACATTCAGATTCCGTAAAATCTTAATTCCAACGCCTTCGCCTTCGCGGATGATACCCAGCAACAGGTGTTCAGTGCCAATGTAGTCATGTCCAAGCCGAAAAGCTTCTTCTCTGCTCAGCCTAAGAACGTCGTGCAACCGATTTGAAAAATTGCCTTCCATGATTTTTTTCCTTTAACAAGGGAGAGACTCATTGCTACAGACGTTTATGAAGCAATTGTGTTACTTCCGGTAGCAGATGTTGGTAATATAACCGTCGGATCCTGTGCCGGAAGTAGAAAGATTTCAACAAGCATCAGCCGGGCCCGGGTCGGTTACTCAAACAGACGTTTTACGGGTCCAATACTGATAATCAGGTTGGAGTGGTTACTTGCCGGCAGGACAGGGGGCTTGGGTTTACTAACGGATTTTGACTTGCTTTTTGTTTTTGATGCAGGTGCAACCGGAGCGGGTGGCGGTGGCACGTACACAGCAGATGCGGGTAGCTGACCAATTACGTACGTTATTCGCAGGTCAGAGTGTTTAAGATCCTTCAGTTCCTGCTGGATGGCCGCCTTACGTTGTTGTAGCAGGTCAGCATTGGGATCGGCAACACTGGCTGCAGCACGCACAGGAGGCACTGGAGGCTCGGGTTTTGTTTTTGCTTTCCGGTATTTCTTTTCATACGCCTTCATGGCCTTCACCCAGTCCGCCGAGTCAGCAAGAAACTGTTGTTCAGCTTGGAATTGCGCTAAGGCCGCACGATCTTCATCGGGAACTACAGTTACGTTGACCGTCATTTGCGGATTCTTGGTCAGCGTTTCCTTTAAAGCTGCTATCTGGCTCTTTCCGCTCGCCGAAATCGTTGCGGTGTTTTTCTCAAACATCCTGCCTTCGACTACCACATCTCCGGTGTGCAATGCTCTAACCTGAAAATCACGCTTGATTTCCTGAAATTTCGCGGAAGCCGGAACATCAACCGTAAACTCGGCTTTGTACACATTAAAGCCGGTAAAAAGCAGTTTGTGCTGGCCGGCTTCATTAAGAACTGCAAGGTACGAGCCGTCGTCGGCAGACTTAATACTGGTTTTCTTTCCCGTTGCACTTACAAACGTCATCGAGCATCCCACCGGTTTGTGGGTAACAGGGTCGGTAACCTTACCTTCTACTCTGGTTGTGGCTTGTTGCGCCAACATAGTGGCAAACGCACACAATGTGAATACCATCACGGTTATTCTTTGTAGTAGTCTCATTCTATGTTTTCTGTTTGTTAAGAAAGTTTGCTATTCCGTTTTGACAGTCCTGCGTTGATCTGGCAAACGCATTTACAGTTGCAGCGTAGCTAAGCCCGGCATCAATGCTCATCCCATGTAGGGCGGTAAACATCTGCTTGCTCAAAGCAATCGAGTCAGCGCTTAATCCTGCAAGATGTTCAGCCAGGTGCATGACTTCGCTTTCAAGATCATCATCGGCAACATGCCTGGTTGCAAGACCAATTCGAACCGCTTCGTCGGCTTGTATGATTTCGGCCGACAAAACCAGCCGACGTGCCTGGGTGTCTGATAGTCTTCGCAGGAGGAATACCATGACAATGGCGGGGACAAATCCAATTGCAACTTCGCTATATCCAAAACGAGCTTTCGCGGTACCGGCAATCACAAAATCACACACCGTGGCAAGACCACAGCCGCCGGCAATGGCAGGACCGTGCACCATGGCAATCACCGGCTTTGGGCATTCACTGATGGTTCGCATCAGCGTCATTAACCCGAAACTATCAGCAAGATTCTCCATCGAGCTGTTGGTTGCCATCTGCTGCAGGTATGCCAGGTCAGCTCCGGCACAAAATGCGGGGCCGTTACCTCTTAGCACGATACTGCGAATGCCCGGGTCAGCGGCAGCCTGTTCAAAGCTGCTTTGCAGAGATTGTACCATCTCCGGACTCAGCGCGTTCCGTTTTTCCGGACGGTTCATCACGATAATCCCAACCGCTCCGGTACGTTGAAGTTGAACCATGGCTCAAAAATAGGACTTAATGCGTACCGTAATAATGGCTACCTGATTATCACAAGCGATGCATGGCTGAATTGCTGGCCTGCCAAAACCCTTACATCATAGGTACCAGAACTGAGCTCTGAACAGTTTACCGTTACCAACGAATTCCCGTGTATTGCTACTTGTTGTGAATGGACTATCCTGCCCTGTAGGTCGGCAATGTGTATCTGTGCCGTAACCGTGGTTGTTTCAGGCATCCGTATTGGCAGGGTAAACTGATTACGAGCCGGGTTGGGGAATGGGTTACCTGCGATATTGCTGTCAAAAAAACCAAATTCGGGCTCAACGTGCATCTGTTCGGCTTTGTTAATGAGCCTCACCAAGTCAGAACGCGTTTCGCCTACCAGGAATACCTGACGCAAACTTCGCATTCCACCTGGCTCGATGGGATCATGAAAATACACGCCTGTTACACATGCTGCATCAACCATGGTAAACGATTCGGCGTTCTCCTGTCCCCGTAACAGGTTTTGCTTGCGGGCGACTGTAAATCCGTCGTACGTGGTTTGGTTATTGACTCCTGCCTTTACGACCGTTGCCTGCGAATACGGCGTTTGTGCATAGGAACACACAGATGGCGCTAATGAGTCAGCCGACGTTATCAGTACGCCATTACTAAAGCCCGGGAGTAGTGCGTTAACGGAATTGTGCACAGGGTTTTCGCCAAGATCCCAGTCCTGAAACCAACCAACACCAACATTTCTAAGTGTGCTGTCAGATATATTTTTGACCGTGATATCTATTACAAGAATACCCTGGTTTGCCGTGTCGGCTGATACGTTCATGCCTACTTCTACACCTATGCGCTGCGGTGCCGGTGCTGCCAGGTCAGAAACGATTCCGTAAAGGGGCTTGGGTTTATTAAATCTTTTTATCGGTATAAAATGGTTGTTTGACCCTTTTTCACTACGAACGGCATCTACAACCTGGTCATTAGCCGTAATCATAAGCCCGCATTCCGGAAGCAGACCACATGAGTTCTTATAGGTAAAGCCAATGCCAAAGCCCCTTTCAGAATCAACCTTGCCGATCCTGGCGTTGTCGCCCACCGACGTTGCAAACACCGTGTTGGCAATGTTCCTAAACGGTGGGGCAGGAGTGACCGGGATTACGAGCGGTCGTTTATGGTTAGCTCCTGCCGAGGTCTGAGTAACCAGGTCGGCAACGATGTACGCCGTGGTGTCGGCATTACGTTCAACTACACAGGTAATTCCGTCAATTGTGACGGTCTGCGAGTGTACGACGGGTATGCCGTAGGTGATTGTGGTTGGTGACAGCATTCGCAGCGCGTTGGCCGCCGTCCCGACAATCCGGATATTATCAATATTTAGCAGTGTGCATTCGTGCAGAACATTTGTCAGATGCAGTGCTACACTAATCGTATCCCCCATTCCCCACCGGGTATCCGGGCTCAATGGTGTAATGATCACGCTGTCCCATTCAAACGAGGGGATGCTATCGGGATTTACAGTCACGGCATTCAATACGTCAAGTCGGCCATAGGGGAGCAGCTCGCGCATGATTTCCGCCGGTATGGTCTTCCACGGTGCCGGTTGTGCCGCCTCGCGCACTACGGCACATGCCTGTACGGGTGTCAGATCGGGCCGGCGCGAGCGGACAAGGGCAACAGCACCTGCCACAATGGGGCTGGATCCGGAGGTACAGCAAAAACTACCGTACCCGCCATTGTTGGATGTTGTTAGTGTATACTGTCCGGGTGCCATGATATCAACAGTGGGCCCGTGTCCGGTCATCCGAATTACATTATCACTGGGGTCGCATACGCCTACACTTAACACGCCGGGATACGAGGCGGGGTAAAATGGGGCTGCTGTGCCGTGATTGCCGGCGGCTGCTACAATTGCGGTGCCTCGTTCGATTGTGTATGCAACAACGGCTTCGTCGAAACACGACCGGCTGGCCGAACCCCACGAGCAGTTCACAACCTTGATGCCATTTACTGCACAATACACCAGCGACTCGTATCCGTACACAATCCAGCCTGTTTTATCGGGCATTGTTTTCAGCGGAACCATTTTGCAGTTATTTGCAACACCGGCAATGCCGATGGTATTGTTAACAACCGCACCGCAGATTCCTGCAACACCGGTGCCATGTCCTTCCGTTGAGTTGTACGTGTTGCCGGGCATCGTTCCGTCATCGGCAGTACAGAAATTGTAACCCCGATAGTCATCCACATATCCATTGCCGTCATCATCAATTCCATTGTTGGCAATCTCTGCAGCATTTACGTGCAGAGCATCGGCGAGGTCTTCATGACTCTGCAGTACTCCGCTGTCACTAATCCCTATCAGTACCGAAGAATCTCCTTTTTCAACATCCCATGCATCGAAAGCACGAATGGCGGCCAGCATGGGCTGCTGGCTAACCAGCGAGTCATTTGGTATTCCGGTGAGGGTAACAGCATATACCGGAGAGCAGCATTCCACAAGGGTACAGGTACGTGCAACCTTCTCAGCCATTATCGAGGGATGCTCACCGGACAGAAATTCAACAACGTACGACCGAAGGAGTTGCTGCTCTAGATCGTATAGTTTGTTAATACCGAGCGGCCGTATTGCGGTATCGGACCATACCGATTGCTCCGGGAGCAGTGCTCTGTACAGAATACGCAGACCGTAGCTTGCTAAAACTGACGGATGTAGGTGTTCAGGTACACCCTTCGTGAGCCGCACCTTGAGTCGGCCGGCCACAACCCCTTCGCTGACGTTACCGGAGAGTGACGGTAGTACAACGACTTCTGCATGAAGAACACCTGCACACAGCAATATGAGAGCAAAGATTTTTGTCATTGGCACATACGGTATAAATCAGCGGACAATCACAAGCGGATGCCTGACCATGGTTTGGTTACTTGTTGCCAGTATCGTGTAAAACCCTGCCGGCCACTGCGATGTTCCAATTGTAATCCGGTCTGCATACGTTCGAGAGCTATACACAGTTCTGCCCAAAGCGTCAGCAATATCTACACTCGTGGTTCCCGCCGGTAGGGTTACTGCTATACTCTCTCGTGCAGGCTGAGGCCATACGCTCAGTGAGCTGTGCGGAACCTCACGAACAGTTGTTGCTGACTGAATTGTCTCCCGCACTGCCTGGTTTGCTTCCTGTTCTGTTTTCCCTACGCCAATTACAATACTGAAGGCCTTGCGCTCTCCTGGCTGAAGAACACCCGGGAATCTCATGCCCACAACACTGCACATATCGTCGGGAGCATTATTCCGGTCAGGCGTACCCGAATTAAGCAGGGTAATTACATCCTGATCGGTTAACCTGTCACTGTCATCAACGATCTCCCATGTGGGCATGCCAACTGCCTGCGGAACACCCGGAAGGTTACTTGTGTACGCTGCAATCGTAACTACCATTGGGAATCCGTCGCGCTCAAACAACAGTGCGCCGCCGTTTATCGCCGGATTGTCGGGGATTGCACTTTGCGCACGACGAGTAATGTTCTCGGCACCGGACGGACCAATATCAAAGTCGAAAAGGTAACCTGCCGCAACATCTGTGAGGGGGCTGGCAGTACGATTCTCAACTTCGATATCAATGACAGTGGCGGCGTTGCTGCTCACGGGAAACCAGCAGTGCTCGCGTATCCGCAGGCCTATACTGCGGTTTGGAAACACGGAATCTGTGAGCACTGCCGATGTTGGATGAGGTGCCGCAAAGGGCTGCTCAGCCGCAAAATCAGAGTTGTCATCACGGTTATTGTACGCCTTCACTGCCCGAGTGTCTGCTTCGGCAGCCAGTAAACCACCAACCCAGCTGAACTTCTGATTCCCTGTTTTCCAGCCCGCACCCCCGCCATCAGCAATGGTATTGTTCGTCATTGTTGATGCGTATCCAAACATTCCGTGATCACCGATACTATAAATTAACTTATCGTTTTCAATGGTCGTCATCTTCGATCCCGGGAATACATTCCAGTTTAGCCTGCCGAACTGTTCATTGTTGCGGTACTGCAGTTCAAAAACAAGCGGCAGCTTACCCATTTCACCAAGAACTACGCGAAATGGTCCGGCGGTTATCCGTGCTCCCGGTGTTACTTCGGCTACGGTAAGGGGGTTGCCTGAAAAGCTGACGGACCAGTCCGCTTCGTCGGCAAGCTCCGGAGTAATAACTATCTGTGATGCCGTACCAAGCTGATTTTTCAGAAATACCAGAATGTCAATGGTATCACCGGTAGTGTATCTGGATATCACGGCACCGGCCGTATTTGTAATCTGAACCTGTTCAATTCTAAAGCCACATACAGTTTCCGGATTAGTACCAAGGGCTTTTGCCGCATTAATGCGTCCCGGCAAAACACCCTGATAGGCTGAATTCAGGGTAACAACGGGGTCGGCAGTAACCTGCAACAATGCCGCAACCTGCTGTGCCGTGAAGTTGGGATACTTAGAAACAATAAGGGCTGCAACCCCGGCTGCAAACGGAGCTGCAAACGATGTCCCATTAATACCTTGCGAGCTGTAGCTGCCACCATGCACCGTAGTAAGGGCACCATTGCTTGGTGCCATGATATCGGCGTTGGTACCAAGTCCGGAAGACGGTGAGACCTTGTCACCGGTGGTTAGTTCACCTGTTCCGATAACACCATCGAAGGCTGCAGGGTAGTTAAATTCTTTCCAGCCGGCACCCTGCAATCCATTACCATGGTTACCGGCACTGGAGGTAATTACCATACCATGTGCAATGCAGTAGTCGGTGATCAGGTTTGAGATGGCGCTGTACGGACGTGGTGCCATACCCTGCCCGGGATGCGAGCCCCACGAGCAGTTGGCCACCTTAAAACCCATCTGCGAAGCGTACAGTAACCCATCGTAACCATACAGAATCGATCCGGTTCCACGGGGGGCAACTTTAATCGGAAACAACGAGCATGAGTGCGCAATTCCTGTAATCCCTTTATCGTTACTCCCTTTTGCACTGCAGATTCCGGCAACGTTGGTACCATGGCCGCCCGATCCCGTGTTGGCTGTAACACCCGGCTGGGTTCCGTCCTGCTGCCAGGTTAGATTAGCCCCCTGATAATCATCAACCACTCCGTTATTGTCATCATCAATATTGTTAAGTGGTATTTCGGCGGAATTGGTCCACAGCGCCGGTTTCAGATCTTCGTGCGACTGATCTACACCGTTATCAATAACTGCAACAACAACATCCGGACTTCCCTTGGTAATATCCCAGGCCTCTTCCATATTGATAACCTGAAGAGCCTCCTGCTCGCTAAACAAAGGGTCATTGGGCACGTAGTTAACGTCCATCGGATACCACGGCTCAGCAAGGGTGACGTTGTTGAGTTTTGCTATTCGTGCAGCCACATAGCGCGGGTTTTCGATTCCTGTATATTGCACAACTGCGCACCGTGCCAGGTTCCATTGCGCCTGTAGCTGGCTCTGCCTTCTATCTGTTGGCGCATAATCGGGGTAGGTGCTGAACAAGGCCAGAGGTTCAACGTAGCGGTACGCAACAGTAAACCCTGAGGGTAGCCACGTACTGTCGAAAAAGGGGCTTTGAAACTGCACACGCAGGTAGCCCCGCACCATTGGTATACCGTCGTAGGTTTGAACTGATAACGGGGGAAGCTGACACCATGCCGTGACCACACTCAGTGAAAAGGCAAAAAGAAATACAAACCGGAGCAGATTCTTAAATTTCATATTCGCATTTTACGGTACTTTAACAAATAACCTGCAATGTCTGACACAAAACAATATATTGTAACGGCGCGCAAATGGCGTCCAAACCGGTTTGCCGACGTTGTTGGACAGGAACATATCACCACAACGCTCGTGAACGCCATTAAGAGCGGCCGCATACACCATGCCTACCTGTTCACCGGACCTCGCGGAGTTGGCAAAACCACGTGTGCGCGAATCCTGGCCCGTGCCCTGAACTGTATCAGCCCGGTAAATTATGAACCGTGCAATACCTGCTCATCGTGTACTGAGATTTTGGAAAACAAGAGTATCGATGTTACTGAGATTGACGGAGCGTCGAACAACAGTGTTGACGATGTGCGAAAACTCCGTGATAATGTCAAGTATGCACCGGTAAGCGGCAAGTACAAAATGTACATTATCGACGAAGTGCACATGCTCTCTACAGCAGCGTTCAACGCCTTGCTAAAAACACTGGAAGAGCCCCCTTCACATTTAATTTTTGTTTTTGCCACAACCGAAATCCACAAGGTACCGGCAACCATTGTAAGCCGGTGTCAGCGTTTTGACTTCAGGCGCATGGAGGTTTCGGCAATCGTGCAGCATCTTACGACGATCGCAGCAGCAGAGAATATTACGATCGACGAACAGTCGCTGGTTGCAATAGCAAAAAAAGCTGACGGGAGCATGCGTGACTCGCAAAGCATCTTCGATCAGATTGTGTCGTTCTGTGGTTCTGATATCCGAATGACCGATGTAGCCACTGCACTGCATTTAATTGACTCGGATTTCTTTTTTGAAATCAGCATTGCAGCCCGCCTTCACGATACCGCAAAGATTTTTACATTGGCGGCCGACGTTGTTGAACGCGGTTATGATATGCAGGAGTGCCTGGTTGGATTGCTGGAGCACTATCGTAACCTTCTTGCTGTTCTCGCCACAAAAACCGCCAACCTTATTGATGCTTCGGAATCTGTCAGGGCGCAATACCTTGCCGAAGCAGAGCAATACAGTCATGCCGACCTGGTCCGCCTGATGTCGGTCGTTGCCCAGGGCGAACAGCAACTGCGTCAGAACCCGCCCCAGCCACGGCTGCGCTTTGAGTTTACACTAATCAAGATTGCCTCGTTGGACTCGAGTGTTGACCTTGGCGAACTCCTGTCGCGCCTGCGTGCTACACCGCAGTCGGCCGTTGGAGGCATCCCCGTTGCATTGCGTGTTGGCCCTCAGGCACGGCGCCCGGAACCCACAGCCCCGGCACCCATATCCAAGGGTACCGGTCCGGGCGAGATTCTCAAGCCCCTTTCACCATTTGCAGCACGGATCCGTGAACTTGGAACAGCTGCCAATTCATTAACCCGACATCAGATAGCAGGAAAATGGGAAAGTGCAATGGAAGGATTGCCTGAAAATCTCATCTTTTTACACCAGGTTGTACAGCAGGGTTTAATAAAGGTCGAGATTACCGATGTTGGCATTGTGTTTACACCCGCTGCCGATATCCTTGCACACCGGCTACAGGATAAACTCGCCGATTTCAAAGCATATCTTGCAAAGGTGTACGGCACTGCTATCGGTGTACAAATCCTGGCTGCCCGGCAGAACAATGATGATGTCACTGCAGCTACCAATGAGATCGGTAGTGATGCTGATACTGACGCGCCATTGCCTATCGAAGAAGTGATTTGTACGCTTTTCAACGCACGCAGAGTATAAACACGTCGGCATGTAATCAACGGCAGGCGTAGCTTTGTAGATCACTTTGGGATACATTGCATGGAACCGGCTGTAGGTGCAAAGGCACCATCATTTACACTTACTGCAGATACCGGCGAGGAATTTTCGCTGAAAACTCTTCTCGGCTCCTGGGTGGTGCTCTATTTCTATCCTGCGGATATGACGCCAACGTGCACCAACCAGGCATGTTCCTTTCGGGATAATATGGAGCTTCTTGCCCGTGACAACGTCACGGTTGTTGGTATCAGCCCCGATGATGTTGATTCACACCTGAAATTCAGGTCGAAACACAACCTGAACTTCATCCTGCTGGCCGATCCCGAAAAAAAAGTTCTTGAGAAATACAACACATGGAAACTTAAAAAAATGTACGGTCGCGAATACATGGGCGTCGTACGAACTACCTTCCTTATCGATCCCAAAGGCATAATTCGAAAAGTGTGGAACAAGGTTAAGGTGGCAACCCAAATCGAGGACATTACCACCACTCTTTTGCAAATGAAGCAGTGATCGATTCACATGCACATATTGATACCAAACCATTCGCTGCTGACCGTGCCGAAGTACTTCAGCGCGCCTGGGATGCCGGCATAACGTCAATCATTATCCCTGACATTCAACCTGAGCATCGCGATAATCTGATAAGCGTTACCAGTAGCGATCCCCGGTTATACAGAGGTATTGGCGTTCACCCCCATCACGTTGCCAATCTGCCGGAACAAGAACTTAACGAAATTGATAAAGGGGCTTTGGCAGACCGCGTTGTTGCAATTGGCGAAATTGGCCTGGATTATCATTACGACTTTGCCCCTGCCGAGACCCAGAAACAATGGTTCCGGGCACAACTGCAACTGGCAAAAAAACATCATCTCCCGGCCATCATTCATAACCGTGATGCTGATAACGACATTCTGGATATCCTGCATGACGAACAGGACGGTACGTTACAAGGCGTACTGCACTGCTTTAGCAGCAATACAGAAATACTTAGGAAGGCGCTCGACCTTGGAATGCTTGTGTCGTTCACAGGCAATATCACCTTTAAGCGTTCGACTTTAGCCGACGTGGTACGCTACGTACCAACCGACAGATTTATGATTGAAACCGATGCACCGTATATAACTCCTGAACCCTATCGCGGAAAGCGAAACGAACCGGCATATGTTGCACGTGTTGCCGACAAGATTGCCGAAATTAAAGGACTCTCCATGGACCAGATTATCGACTTTTCTACTACAACTGCTAAGAAATTCTTTGCCCTGTGCGCGCTGATTGTAGTTTGTACGATTACGGCCGTTGCACAACCTACACCACCACGCGATGAAGATTATCCGTTTGACAGAGACTGGGAAATTGCTCTTGATAATTACTACGCTGACAGCGTGGCATGGGAAAAATGGATTAAACCACGGCGCCTTGGTGTTGGCCTGAGCATTGGCACCTTAACCGTGGTGGAACTTCAGCAGTTCCTTCAACGATACAACTACCGCAGTACCAGCGTACCTACTGACCCGTCAAGATGGACGTATTATCAGCGCGGTGAAGGACCGGAGCGATCGTTTTCATTTGAAAGCTTGTCAGCCATAGGTGGTACTGTCACCTACGGATTGTCAACAAACGTAGTTCTGGAAGCCTCGGGTTTTTATTCCCAGAACACTAAACCGGCTAAGGACTTCGGACTTGACCCCATTACCACGATAATGGCTGAGTTTACTGCTCTTTACTCACTGAACCCCTACAGCAAAATCAACTTTCTGCCTCAGGCCGGACTTTGCTATGCAAGTATTGACGATGGCACCCTTACCCGCACGAAGTTTGGCATTAACACAGGTCTGGGTATTGGCATCAATATCCCAACCAAAATCGGTCTGTTTTATCCGGTGTTCAATATCCGCTTTAACTTCTTACTGGGTACCGATGAGAACCGTGTAGTAACTCGTTATATCGACCCGATTATGGGCGGGATTTACCAGAACAGCACAAATCCGAATATTAAATCAGAAGATCTTGCCGATGTGAATTCGATTTACTCGTTGCCACGGCTGACCATTTTGTACTACCTTCCATTCTGATTTCATAGCGTATGGTTACCGAACTCGGCGGAACTGGCATCCAGCATGAACTGTCAATCATTAGGTCAGTAGATACCGATATCCCCCAATTTCGGTCAGCAATTCACCGAATAGGACTCCATCTGGCAGTAGCGGTGAGTGCGCGTTTAAGCAGCGACACCTGCACCGTAACCACGCCACTGGCCACAATTAAATCCCAGCGCATCCACGGCAACATTATCCTGGTCCCGGTGCTCCGTGCTGGCCTTGGTTTGCTTCAGGCATTCCTTGACATTTTCCCCGATGCGCGGGTAGGCTTCCACGGATTACGTCGTAACGAGCAAACACTGCAACCAGCCGAGTATTATTCACGGTTTCCGGCTACTACACCGCAAACAACCATGATCGTGCTTGACCCCATGCTTGCCACTGCAGGCAGTATGCGTGCCACCATCCAACACCTGCAACGGCTGCCACATCATAAGATGATGGCAGCATGTATCATTGGAGCTCCGGAAGGTAAGGCCCTTATGGAACAAGAACATCCTGCGGTGGACGTAGTTGTAGCAGCTCTGGATTCGCATCTAAATCCTCATGGTTTTATCGTGCCCGGATTAGGTGATGCCGGAGACCGTTTATTTGGTGCTGACTAATAAAATGAAAAAAAACGGAAAATTCTTTTTGCCGAAACAGAACTTCGGTGTACATTGTAACATTAGTTTAACCACAATTATTCATTCACTAAGTAGGTAGAGGACGCCATGAAGATATTTCAGTTTGGCAGACACCGTATACCGTTTGCCGATGTACACGACATTAACGTCGAGTACCGATATCAAGACAATGAGATGTTTGTGGATTTAGAAATCCAGGGTGGTGCCCAGCTTAGTTTAAACCTACCGGATTCGCTCGAGTTTATGGAGCAGTTTATTACAAAAATCCGGCATGTTAAAAACCTTCCCGGAGAAAGCACACGGCAGGTTGAATCTCCCAACTAAGGGTGAGGCTGCGGAAGTTACAAGCCAACCATTACAAACCCAGTTCAAGAGCAACGGCTTTTACAAGTGCATCAACTTCGGGTTGTGTGGTATAACCATGAATGCTGAATCGTAAAATCGTGGCGTCAAGCCACGTTAAGCAAATGCACTGAATACTATACTTTTCCAGCAGAACACGCTGGAACTGTGCTGAATCCAAAACCATTGGTACCAACACCGACCCCATCATCAACCTGTGCTGTTCCCAGTCGGACTGCACAGGTTGAATTGTTTTATGAAGGCTGCATAGTGCCTGAACACCATACTGTACCAGCAAATGCGAGTCGGATATCACTTTGTTCCAGTTGCTTTTTTTCATCCACCGCTGTGCTGCGTGAATTGTTAAAAAACATGATGGATCGCGCGTACCCAAATATTCGTGCTCATCAATGAACGTACCGTCGTTTACAGATGTCCAGGTATTGCCCCAGCTACCAATAAGGGGCGGAACATGTTGCTGCAGATGTGGTGCTACCAAAAGCATACCCGATCCCTTGGGCATACACATCCATTTGTGACAGTTAGCGGTGTACATGTCTGCACCGAGCAATCCAAGGTTAAGGTCAATATGCCCGAGGGCATGTGCACCGTCAACCAGCAACAGTACTTTTTGCCGTTGCGTAAATTCTGCAAGACGCTCTACTGGCAGACGCGCCGCCGTCGGCGATGTGATATGGCTAATAAAAACGGCCCGTGTTTTCCCGGTAATTGCCTTTGTTATGATATGCATAACCGTATCAGCATCCGGAACTGGGATTGGAATGGCAACGGTTGAAATTGTTATGCCTGTACCTTGCAGGTGGAACTCCCATGCACGGCGGCATGCACCGTATTCATGATCCGTTAATAGTATCTCGTCGCCGGCATTAAGATAACGCGCCATGGCGTACGCCATAACGTTTGCGCCATAGGTGCTGTTGGTAACAAACACCAGGTCAGTGCGCCGTGCTCCCACCATTTGGGCAAGCTGTTCACGAGCCTGCTGCATGCGTTCAGGCAGAGCATGGAAAAACGCTACAGGCTCTTTTTCAAGCAACTGCTGCCACCGAAACTCTTCATCCAGAATTTCTTTCGGACAGGCCCCGAACGAACCATGGTTCAGGAATACAACGTCGGGGTTCAGTAAGAATTCGCTTCGGTCCATCATTGTTGACCTTTTTGTGCAATTCGGATACGGACGGCTCGCTGATATGCTCGTTCGGCCGGGTTATGTGCGGTCTGCGGGTCTGCCGATGTAAATTCATACGTTACCAGTGCCGACGGTATTCCAAGGTACCTAACGGCTGCTTCGGCTCTCTTTATTTGAAGCTGCCGATTGTAGTCAGCTGAACCAAATTCGTCAGTTCCGGCTATCACGGTAATGGAAGCCCCTTCCCGGATCGCCTTCCGTACTGAATCGGCAACCCGAATGTTGACGGCTGAGAATGAGTCCGAATCAAAATCAAATAGGGCCAGAAGTATGGTGTTACTGTTATTGCCACGCAGATCAGTTTGTTCAATTTTTTTACGTACAAGGTTCTTCTGTACAATGGTAACGACTGCAGCGGCAGTTGCCATTACACTATTCGAATCGGCATCGGTGGTGCGGACGGTTACCAAAATTGGCCGTGAGATGGCCTGATTGGTGGTTGCGTGATTAAACGTCATGGTAACAGGTATCACGGGTTCGGTTGTTACGCTTTGGGTTGTGGTTCCGCCTTGCACGGTTACGTGCGAGGTGCAGGGCGGCGCTCCGCATGTTAGCACATGCATTGCAGAGAGCTGTACGGGATCGGCATAGGCTGCCACAGACTCTGAGTATCGGTGCAGCATTCTGGCCTGCTCGCCAAGACGAACCTTAACGTACCGGGCTTCTGCCGCCAGCTCAGGCCGTGCAGCTGAGTCAGCTCTCTTCATCACAATACGTACAAGGTTGCGATCTACATCCAGCATATCGATTAATGCTGATAAACGCGACCGTGAAAGACGCGGGTCTTCGTCATACGATGTTGATCCGGTTAACTCCATCAGTTCGCGCTGATCAGTTGCATCGACTACTGATTGCCGGACAGCCTGCGCAAAGCGTACCAGTGCTTCCTGACCACCAATGGGTTCAGTGCTGTTATAGTGGTAATACAATACAGGCTGCACTGCGCAGATGGTGTCGGTAATGGTTGCATTGATTGCAGGTACGATAATCGTATCATTCCTAACCACTGCGTGTTCCGATTGCGCGGCAAGAATTAAACTCGAAACCGGAACCGGTTTCACCTGTGGCGGCGGTGGTGGCGGAGGCGGAGGGGGTGGAGGAGGGGGCGGAGAGGGCCGGGGGATTGCATACGAAAACAGTACTCCGGCATCAATGCCGGAAATTGTCCAGGGGGCAGCCTTTGTAATACTGCTCAGGCCGACCGTATAGCTTGCAAAAGGAAATAAGTTGATGTCTTTTGTCAATGGGACCCGGTAAAGCGCAGCCAGACGAATACCAAATGTTAATGACGCCGGCTGCGGAAGCTGACCCTGTTGGGCTTCGCGTATTCGGGTTCCGTTTTCAAAAACATACGCCGGATCTGCCGGAGCCACAAGTTCCTGCTGTTGCTCAAGGTGTGTAGTTAGTGGAAATCCAACGCGGATACCCGTCAGTAGAAAGACGTCTGTAAGGGGCGTAGGGAGTAGGGCAGCAGGCTCAACCTCGAAGGTCGTGTACGAAAGGTCGGTACGGTGTTCAACAATACCATCAGTTACCGAAGTACCGCTGATGATGTTACCCACTTCTTCGTTCTGCAACGCTGTCCCGGGTAATAGACGGAGTCCACCCATAACACCCACCTGAACTGCACTGTTAAATAACTTTAGCGGCGACGTAGTAAAAATGCCAACGCCAAGTCCGGCACTAACCCCAAATCCGTTGGTGTATGAGCTGCAACAATTGGGGAAACCCGGTAATTCAGTAAAGTCCAAACTGTGAACCGAGGCGCCTCCGAAAACCTGACCTACCAGGGTTATGCCTGATTGATTGCCAGAAGAATCTGTATCGGCTCCCTGCATAACAGTAACCGACAGTACAATCACCACATACCGGAATATCATCCCGAGTACAGAATCCCGTGTATGAAGCATCTATTGCACCACCACAAATGGTATTCGAAGAATTTCCTGTGCGCTCTGAACCTCTACGGCATACAAGCCCGGGACAACCCCGGCAAGTGATATCGGTATCTCGGCATCTCGGTTAATCATAATATTATTTGCTATATCAGCAATATGGTTGCCATCGGGTCCCACCAGCCGGACGGATACGTGTACCGGGCTAACGGTATGGACGGCAACTGTGGCGTGTCCGCCTGCAGGTTGCGGAAACACAACGGCTGCCACGGGCTGTCCGCCGGTACGGATAATGCGCCTTACAGGATCGGGATGCTGAATAATCAGGGCACCGCTCTTGAACGTAACGGGGATTGCAGAGCCAAACCCATCTGCCGGAATAAAATCAATTAAGCATGAGTCAACTTCGGCCATCCCTGCGTAGCCATGCAGACGGGCGATCTCGGCAGTGCCGGTAAAGTCACCGTTTATCCGGAAATGAATCGTCCGCCACTGGTCCGTTACTTCCTGCGAAACAATACTTGCTTCGCCAACATCCGACGTTATGCTCCGTGCAAGGAACAAGCGGGGGTGCAAACGCAGTTTCCCCTCAAAGAACCGCTGTCCTGCATACGACTGCTGCTCGTTGATCTGCGCAATAACCGGGATGCTTAGCGTGTCGTTCCGGGGATCTGACGTTATCCGTGCCGATGAGATAACGGCTGAACCTGAGTATAGCTGAAGTGCAACCTTGTTCTGTGCTCCACACGGCTGAACATAGAATTGCAGAAATGCATTGCCGGAAGTTGTACCACCAAGATATCGGACATCAATTTCCGTTGTCTGCCCGGGCTGCAACTCTACCGGCATCGGAGTTACGATACTGAACGGCTCACCGGATACAATCGAAACTGAGTCGATAGTAACCTTGTTTGTGTTGTTGTTGGTAACGCTAATTGTCCGAACAGGAATCTCCGGAATAAACGGAAGATCGGTGTGCGAAAGGTCAAGCAGTGCGCCACTGCCCCTGCCGGTAACTTTAACAAAGCGGCGCACAACATCCTGTCCCGCGTACCTGATGATAACGATGCCGGTATCCAGTCCCAGTTGGCGGGGAACAAACTCAACGGCAACAACCAGGGTTCCGCCGGGTGGGAGCACTGAGTCCACAATTGCTTCGGCAATGCGGTACTGAGCGTTTAAGCCCCCTTGTACAAAAACATTGTTGATGACCACGCTAACGGGGTCGATATTCCTGAGCACGGCAAGACGTAAAATCTTTGATGATCCAACACATAGGTCGCCAAAATCTCCGTTGGCAAGCAGCATTTCAAAGTTCCGGTCGGCTACATTCACGCGTACAGGTACCTGAACACGTGCTCCGCATGCCTCAAGGACAACTGTATCGGCAAGCAATCCGGTGTCTGCCACTGCAGCATTAATCAGGAGATCCAGGCATTCACCGGGATTAAGTGTATCGGGCAGCCGTACATTTTTCACGTGCAGCCATTTCCCGAGGGTTGTTCGTACGGATGTATAAATGATTGGCACCGTACCGGTATTACATACGGCGCGTTGAATAAGTGTATCCGTAGAGGTTCCAATGTACATCGGACTCAGTGTTACATATTCTGCTGCGTATTGTATCGGAACAATACTAAATGTAGTATCTGAGGCGTCGGTTTCCGGAACACTAACCCTGCGCAGTAACAGGTTGTTGGTACTGTCGATACTTGCCGAGACAATACTGGAGCCATTAGGACTGAAGGCAATATCGCTGAGCTTATTGCTGTGTCCGGCAGACGAACCGGAAGGCGGAAGCGCTGAATTTGACTGCAGGTCCAGCACTACAAGCTGGGGGTTAAATTCAAATCCCATATTAAGGAATGATCCGCTGGGACTAAACCCGAAGTTTACAACGTTGCTACCCTGCCGGTGCAGAATTCGCACCAAGGCATCCTGCTGCATATCGTACACATAGGTCATTTGCGATTTGGGTACGTTCAACCCTGCAACAAGCTGGGGTCCTGCCATAGCAACCAGTCGCCCATCGGTAGTAGCCGTAACAAGTGATGCGTAGGGTCCAAGTGCCTCAGCAATGCCGGTTTGAGCCCGTTGTTCTTCGGCTCCGGTCATTGCGGAATACCGTACTACCGACCCGTCCAGGAATGCAACTGTCAGAGTTGAGCCTGTCATCCCAACGGATGCAGCAGTAGCACTGAGTTTGATGGGAACACCAGATTCAAGGTTCGCCGGGTTAAAACTTGGGATGCGGGATGCAAACCGAGGAAGAACATATCCCACGCTCCCATCTGATGTTGTACGAATCGTTAGGGGTTGGATATCAGAATCCACCGTCATGGTGAGTGCCGGTTGTGACGTACCACTGATAAACTTTGTGATTGTACCTCCGGATGAACCAGCACGAGAGTGTAAGCTCAGAATATCTCTGCCTGCTCCAACATAACAAAGAGCACTTACCGGTGGGGTGCCTGACGGTGCACGATACTCACCAACTTTTTTACCATCAGCAGCATCGTATTCTACAATGTCACCATTGCCAAAAGCTGCTGCCAGATACCGTCCGTTTGCATTAAACGCAGCGGCAAGGGCAGGTGCGTGTGGTGTTGCAAGCCATTGTGAAAATGCGGCTTCGAACTTCTGGTACACACGGATGCGTACTGCTGAGCTTATGGTATTCGGAACCTCCCATTGCAGCGAGCTATCCATTGTACTGTCGATATACGTCCAGGATTTACCATTGTCCACCGTGTACTCTGCATGTGCCTGAAACCCGGGAGTCATCCCCGCCCACTTCAGGTTAATCGTCTGGCATGGTGTTACCAGCTCGCCACCATTAGGGTACACAACATTCAGCACTGTCCGCCGCGGGTATGCCGGAGGGTTGGCCAGGATGATAACCGTTGTTCTTAAGCCCCCTTCAAAGGTAATGGTAAGCACATCGCTCAGCGGCTTGGTTGTGGTAGGTTCACAAACAAGGTCAATCCTGTATTCCAGCGGAGAAATCACCGTAGCGGGCAGTGGACCTGACCCAAAGGAACCTTTCCACAGTACTTTTACTTCGGGGCGGGTGGTGGTAACGGACTCGATTACAATTGGCCGTTCGTGTTTTCCTGTTGCATCGAGTGCAGCTTCTGTAGCCACAACTTTAAGTTTCAAGGTATCGGAGGCGCCGGGAGCAACAGCTCCAAAGTCAAGGTAACCACGAATGTTTCTGCTCAAACTGTCGCGGACAACAACAGTACCTCCTTTGCTTTTATTAAACGTTGCAGAAAAGGGAGTAGATGCCGTTATTCCCTCGTAGCTGGCAATAAGTCGTGCACCAAGACCTTCACCAAACCGGATAGATTTCCAGACTACCAGGTGGACACCATTGCCAACATGCGTAACGCTCTCGGGTACAAGGGCAACATTGGTTTCGAGAAGATAAACGGTATTTGCTCCAAGAACAACGGGCTGACCCTTATAGGTGGTACGCACCTGTGCCTTTAGGGTAGGATAGCCCGAAATATCCAGAGTAGAGCCTCCCGGAAATGCTACCGGGGTGACTGTAAACTGAGAATACAACGCTGATCCGAACAGCAGGAAGGCCGTCAGCAGTACGATGTAACGTTGAAATGTTGTACCATTAACCATATACGGATGTGCATTGACTGTCGGGCAGCCTCTTTCGTTACAAAAACCTCCGGTAACCGTGAGGCATCACTGATTAAAACCCCTCGGCAACATACCGTGAAAGAAAATCAACCACAACGGGGTCGGCACTGTTTCGCAGCTCGGGTACGGTACCCTGAAACCAGATAATTCCATCATGGATCATCACAACCCGGCTTGCGACGTTAAATATGCTAAACATGTCGTGAGTGATAACAACCGAGGTAACGTTCAGGGTTTGCGATAAACCCGCAATTAAATCATCAATTTGCTGGGATGTTACCGGATCCAGACCGGTTGTTGGCTCATCATAAAAAATATAATCAGGGTTGCCAACCAGGGCACGGGCAACACCAACGCGCTTACGCATGCCGCCTGATAGGTCGGACGGACGTTTGGCGGACAGTTCGGTAAAAGCATGCTGATAGGCTGGTGTTTCTCGTTCGGAATACGGTGGCAGCAGGCTAACGGCACTTAACACACGTTGCGCTTCGGGAATCAACACCGCCTTGTCGTGGATACCCCGTTCCACCATGCCAATGACTACATTGCTGTACACATTCAGCGAGTCAAAAAGTGCTGCACCCTGGAACACGTAGCCAATCTGGCTGCGCACTTTGAAGAGCTCTTTACGATGTAATGTCTGAATTTGCCTGCCATCAATCTCTACGGTACCGGAATCGGCCTTCAGCAGACCAACGATATGTTTAAGCAGGACGCTTTTGCCACAGCCGGAGCGACCAATAATGCAGGTTGTACTGCCGGAAGGAACCGTAAGGCTGATATCCTTCAGGACGGTGTTTGAGCCAAACGACTTTCTCAGACTGGTGATTTTAATCATGGCTATGCAGCGTCACGTTCAGCACGGCGTTTCCGAATATCTTCAACGGTACCAAGTGGTATGGCATCTATTAAGCCCCTGGTATATTCACTTGCCGGAGAATGATAAATATTTTGGGCAACACCGATTTCCTCGATCTTACCGGCATTCATCACAGCAATACGATCGCTGATAAACTTTACAACACTTAGGTCATGAGAAATAAAAATGTATGTAAGCTTAAACTCATCGCGCAGTGATACCAGCAGGTTAAGCACCTGTGCCTGTACCGACACATCTAATGCACTCACGCTTTCATCGCAGATAAGCAGACTTGGCTTTAAGGCAAGTGCGCGGGCAATACAAATTCGCTGGCGTTGTCCGCCCGAAAACTCGTGCGGGTAGTTGTTGTAATGGCGTGGCAGCAAGTTTACCTTATCCAGCAGGTACAGCACCTGCTCCTTCCGCTCTTTGTCGGAACTGCCGATACCATGTACTCGCAGAACCTCCGAGATTGCATTTCCCACACTCAGGCGTGGATTTAACGAAGAGTACGGATCCTGGAAGATGATCTGGAAATCCTTGCGAAGTGCTTTCAGTTCTGCAGGCCCCAGAGCCCGAACATCCCGGTCCTTAAACGTAACCGTCCCCCCCGTAGGTTCAACCAGACGGAGCACAGCCCTGCCCGTAGTTGTTTTGCCGCAGCCGCTCTCGCCAACCAGGCCCAGCGTTTCGCCCGGGCGTACCGAAAACGACACTCCGTCCACCGCCCTTACCCAGCCGGTAATTCGTCCCAGTAGTCCGGACCTGATCGGGAAGTGAACCTTTAAATCGTTAACCGACAGGATAGGCGGCACCGTGTTGAATGCGTCGTTGCGTTGTTGTATTTCGATCTCGGAAAACTTCAGCTGATGTACGAGCGCATCGGGATTATCGGCTGTACGCTCGGTAATATTACCGGCATCATCCTCCACCATAAAGTCAAGAACAGTTGGGAGAACCTTCAACTTTGTATCCAGGCGCGGGCGGCATGCCAGGAGACCCTTGGTATAGGGATGCTGAGGGTTGGTAAATATCTGTTCAACTGGTCCCTGCTCAACAATTTTACCTTTATACATTACGATAACGTCATCGGCGATTTCGGCGATCACACCCAAATCGTGGGTGATAAACATCATGCTCATACCGTGTGTGCGCTGAAGTCTGCGCATCAAATCCAGTATCGTGGCCTGTACCGTAACGTCAAGGGCAGTAGTTGGCTCATCGGCAATCAGCAAATCCGGATTGCAGCTCATTGCCATGGCAATCATAACGCGTTGCTTTTGTCCGCCCGACAGCTGGTGCGGGTACGACCGCAGCATGTGTTCCGGTCGGGGAAGCTGCACTTCGTTCAGAAGTTCAAGGGCACGCCGGGTTGCTGTTTGTTTATCAACTTTTTGATGAAGCCTTATGGCTTCAATAATCTGATTTCCACATGTAAACACAGGGTTAAGTGACGTCATTGGTTCCTGGAAAATCATCGCAATGCGATTTCCCCGATAGGCGCGCATGGAATCTTCCGAAAGCTGCAGCAAGTCTGTCACCGTACCGTCGGCCTCGGTAAAGCAGACGCTACCGCTTACGATTTTACCGGGTGGGCTTTGGATAAGCCGCATGACGCTAAGGCTTGTTACCGATTTCCCCGAACCGGATTCGCCCACGATACCAAGGGTGCGTCCCTTCCCCACCGAGAAGCTCACGTTATTCACGGCCTTTACCACAGCCCCTTCGGTACGGAACTCAGTGGTAAGCCCCTTAACATTCAGTAGTGTTTCCATGCATGGCAAAGATAGGGTCAGGGGGCTTGCCATTCGCGCCGGATACGCTTTGAAACCATAACGGCGTAGGCAACCGAGGCAACGATACCAGCCGTTATGGCCAGTGAGGCACTGAGTACACCATTGGGGTTTCCCAGCCCAACAAAGACCAGAATTACAGACGTAGTTGTTCCAACCTCGATAACCATACTGGCAGTGACATGGACTGTTCGGCGATACGAAATCATCACGGCGCGGGCAACCGAATATGTTGCTGCTGTAAACGGTGCCACCGTCAGTAATCGCGTAGGCCATATAGCCATTTGCACCAGCGACTCCGGAAGTGCAAAAACGTTCAGAAAAATCCACTCCAGCAGTGGCGTCCACACCACCACTGCCATTGCAAGCGTTGTGGCAACGGTAATTTTCCGTGCAACACGTTCAACCATACGATACGCCGATGTGTGTTTTCCGAGCATTGCAATTCCAACCTCCTGATACGAGAAGCCAAAGCTGCGGAACACAAACAGGAACGAACTTATTACCGGCATTACGGCAAGTGATGCCACCGCCAGCGGCAAACGCAGTACAAAAAACGAAAGAAGCGGTGCAGCAATAAAACTTACAACCGAGGTTAGGGCCAGTGGCGCATAAAACCTGATGATGTGGGCATTGGTAAGCTCGGCCAACGGTGGAAGCATCCCTGACTGGTCAGCCGGGTCCAGTGTCCGCGCAAGCCACCACGTGGCTATTGCTTCGTTCAACACACCAATCGTTAGGGCACAACACCCAACAATCACGCCCTCAACATTTAGTGTAGCCAGTATGCCGGCAGTAGAAGCCATACTACACAGCCGGATTACTGTTCCTATGGCTACGCACTTTGTTTTCCCCGCCTGAATCAGCAACCCCTGATAGTACCTTCGTATTCCGATTGCGGCCGGCCACGCAAGCATGCATACCAGACCCCAGTATACGCGCCATGCAACATCTGCCGGAAGATTCATGACCGATGCTGCCAGTTCAAAAACAAGCGGTATGCATACGGTGAGCATAATTGCCGATACAACAATGTTGATACGCACCATGAACTTAAACAGCAGCGCCACTGCAGCGGCATTCGTGCCCAACGCAACAACTGTGCTTAACAATGCTATAACCGGTGACTCGATAAGCATTGCAACCGACGTTGCTATACCGTATGCCGCAAGGTTAACCTCGCTATGTGCCATTCGGGCTACGACTGCCGCTATCAGCGGGCCCTCGGTAGCCATCATCAGCCAGGTACTGCTTAAGGGAAGCCAAAACTTTATAATTTGCCGTTCTGAAATCATGACACAAAATTCAACTGCGGGTACCTAACTTGATTCAGAAAATTGATAATTCCTGGTATTTCAGTACATCACTCACACATAAAACCCTTGCCATGCCTGGCACCTCTGCTCACCGAATCCTTGCCTTAGTCCTTCTTGCCGCCCTAACCTGGCTGCCCCTACAATCAGCCGACACGTTGCGGATATGCACATATAACGTGCTGAACTACAGCCTGAATACCGATAACGGGCGGACAGAACATTTTCAGCGCATCCTGGAAGCCATCAAACCGGACATCCTGGTTTGCTCGGAGGTCACGGCCGGAAACATGGCAACCCACTTTGTCTCGAACGTCCTTACCTGGGGACCCTTTTCTGCAACACCCTTTGTGGACGGGCCCGACAGTGATAATCAACTGTTCTACAATAACACAAAGGTCAGGTTCATCAGCCAGCGCGCCATACCCACTGCTCTGCGAAACATTGCAGAATATACCCTTGAACGCATCCCTGCTCCCGGCTTTCTGCCGGATACTATCGTTGTTTACAGTATGCACTTAAAGGCTAATCGCGACGAAGAAGCTGCCGGCAGGCGTGCCGCCGAGGTCGAGGTATTTCAGAGCACCGTTACTCATAACCGGTATGCCATGGTGTGCGGTGACTTAAATATCTACTCTCCAACCGAGAGGGCGTACCAGCTTCTGGCAAATCCCGAGCAGGGCAGAGTGTTTGTTGACCCGCTGGGATCCGACTGGCAACGTGACAGATCGACGTACTCATGGATATACACCCAAAGTACCCGAATGCAAAATCCGCAGGGCTGTACCGTAGGCTCCACCGGTGGCATGGACGACCGTTTTGATTACGTTTTTTTAAGCTCCGAATTGTCGGAACATCTTGTGCCCAACAGCTATACTGCCTTTGGGAATGATTCGGTTTCCAGGCTCAACTCATCGATTTACGAACCCGAAAACACTACATACGGTAACAGCATGGCCTATTCGCTAATGTGTGTTTCTGATCACTTACCGGTTTATGTTGACTTGGCCTTTGATGATACGCCCGCAGGTGTCAGCAATCCTACTGCGGTCCGGCTGCAAATTTCTTACTCACCAAACGCAGAAACCGTCACCATTACCAACTGTACTCCCCGAATCCCGCTTACCGTTGTCAACATCAACGGACAACGGATGATTTCAACCATGCCTGTTGACAACGTATGCATATTGTCAACCGGAGCATGGCCGAAAGGAACCTACATTGTTTACCAGGGTTCTGACCACGTAAAATTTAGTAAGTAGGAACTCTTACCAACCCATAATCCAGGCAAAAATGAGCGGTGCTACAATTGTAGCATCGGACTCTACGATGAACTTCGGCGTGGTGATATCCAGCTTCCCCCACGTGATTTTTTCGTTTGGCACAGCACCGGAGTACGAACCGTACGATGTTGTGGAATCCGAAATCTGGCAGAAGTACGACCAGAATGGTACATCATGCCATCCCAGATCCTGATACATCATCGGCACCACGCAAATCGGGAAGTCACCAGCTATACCGCCGCCAATCTGAAAGAAGCCCACTCCCTTGCCAGATGAGTTCTTCCGATACCAGTCAGACAGCCACATCATGTATTCAATCCCGCTCTTCATGGTTGTTGGCAGTAGTTCTCCCTTGATGCAGTATGACGCGAAGATGTTGCCCATGGTACTGTCTTCCCACCCCGGCACGATGATGGGCAGATTCTTTTCGGCAGCTGCCAGCATCCAGCTGTTTGCGGGGTCGATCTCGTAATACTGCTCCATCTCGCCACTTAGGAGCATCCTGTACATGAACTCATGCGGGAAAGCGCGTTCACCCGAATCCTGAGCCCCCTTCCACTGCTTAACGATGTGCTTTTGAATTTTCCGGAAAGCCTCCTCCTCCGGTATACAGGTATCAGTAACGCGGTTATACCCTTTCTCGAGCAAGGCCCATTCGTCCTGCGGCGATAAATCACGGTAGTGAGGCACTCGTTTATAGTGCGAGTGTGCCACCAGGTTCATGATATCCTCCTCGAGATTTGCTCCGGTACACGTAATGATCTGCACCTTGTCCTGACGGATCATCTCGGCAAGCGTCTTACCCAGCTCAGCCGTACTCATCGCACCTGCCAGGGTTATCATCATTTTACCGCCTTCGTCAAGGTGGCGTACATACCCTTTGGCGGCATCTACCAGTGCAGCTGCGTTAAAGTGACGGAAGTTATTCTCGATAAACTCAGAAATTGGCTTGCTCATACGATACCTATGTGAAAATTATGATGGAGGGGCTGCAAAAATAGGCACCATTGTTGGGTATTTTGCCGTATGGATGCAACCATTCGAAGCCGAAATGCTGCCTTGCTGTTTATCTGTGCGGCACTTGCTATCACAGCCGGGTATCTTATCAGAGATCTGCTGCTGCCCCTGGTTGTGGCTATCTTTTTTGCTATTCTTTTTCAGCCCATTACCCATACCGTAAAAAAACTGCGGTTACCGTCGTGGATTGGACTCATTATCGTGGTGGCACTAACAGGCGGTGCTATCTGGGGCATTGCCTCGATTGTGGCAGTTGGTGTGGATGCTGTAAACGCAAAGGCACCCGAATACAGTGCCAAAATTCAGCGTATGGTATTGGAAGCACAGCACTATATTCAAAATATGCCGGGTGGAACAGAACTCCTGAATCCCGCTAACTTTTCGATAAACCAGGATACTATCATCAAAACGGTCAGCCAGGTTCTTGGATCGGTGGTTGGCATCGTTGGCGATACCATCCTGGTGCTGATATACCTGATCTTCATGCTCGTAAGCTCGGTGAAGTTTAACGAGAAAATGGATGCTGCACTCGATAGGGCCAATGCGGCGCACCTGAAAAAAGTTGCTACCGAGGTAAATGCAAAAGTGCTGAAGTATCTGCGAGTGAAAACCTTTTTTAACGTTATTAATGCGGGAATAACCTATGGTGTGTTAATATATTTTAATATTGATTTTGCACCACTTTTTGCATTGCTGACGTTCTTCATTACGTACCTGCCTAATATCGGCTCGGTTGTTGGCGTTGTATTGCCTGGTATTGTATCGCTTATTCAGTACGAAGATCCCGCGCTGACGCTGATTGCCGTTGGCGTTCTGGCAGTACTTCAAAGCCTGGTTGGGAATGTATTGGAGCCGCGGGCCATGGGACAAAGCTTCGACCTGAGTCCGGTTGTCGTCTTATTTTCGTTAGTTTTCTGGGGATGGATGTGGGGTGTTGTTGGCATGATTCTGTCAGTTCCAATAATGGCAATCGTAAAAGCTACCATGGAGCAGTTCGAAACAACCGCACCGCTTGCAATTTTGATGGGTAATCGGAAGCCTGTACCGGAACCCATGAAGGCGGGTGTATGACGATTGAGGTTGACAATGTCACGGTAACCCACAACGGTATTGCCTCGGTCAGCGGTGTAAGCCTGACAATTACCGCACCATCAGTTACTCTGGTTACCGGTGCCACAGGCTCCGGCAAGTCAACACTGCTACGACTGTTATGGGCCGACATTATTCCTACAACGGGTACGGTTACCATAAACGGGACATCCACCCGAAAAATACGGTCAGCAGGATTACAGACCCACAGAAAGACAATTGGCATTGTGCACCAGTTCTCATATCTGAACAGTGTGCTTACGGCCTTCCAGAATGTTCTCATGCCGTGTGCAACCCATAATAACGATGCCGCAAAGGCAACTGCTACCGCTCTGGAACTCCTTGCCCTCCTGGGCGTTAGTCACTGCCGTACAAAACTGCCGGGGCAGCTCTCGGGCGGTGAGCGACAGCTTGTTGCCATTGCCAGAGCACTAATCGCGAATCCAACATTGTTTATTGCAGACGAACCACTGAGCATGCTTGATTCACGCTCTGCACAACGGGTACTTGATGTCCTGAATCAACGAATTTCAGCCGGAATGAGCATGGTTGTCAGCTCGCATAACGACGCTTTGACCAGAGCATTCCCGAATGCCGCCATGGTACGTCTTGAAGAAGGAAGGGTGATGGCCTGATGATGAAGATTGCACTGATCGGCTACGGAGCCATGGGCAAGGAAATTCACGGCCTGGCAGAAGCCCATGGCTGTACGGTAGTTCAAATTTTTGATGCTGATAACCCGCTTAGCAATGCGGACTTCGCCTCATGGGATGTGGCCGTTGACTTTAGCAGTGCCGATGCAATTGTTGCAAACGTTGAGCTGCTGTGCTCCATGAAAAAAAACATGGTTATCGGCACTACCGGCTGGAATAGTCAGCAGGAACGTATTCACAACACCATTTCAAAGGCAGGTGTGGGCTGCGTTGTTGGCTCCAACTTCTCTGTTGGCATGCAGATCTTTCTGCGCCTTACCCGTACAGCAGCCGCCTTGTTGAATTCAACACCAGATTACGATATCATGGTGCACGAATGGCACCATAAACGAAAAGCCGACAGCCCCAGCGGGACCGCTCTGACAATTGCAAACATTGTTATTAGCGAGCTGGATAGAAAGAAGCACGTTGCCACCGAGACCATGCACCAGCCTGCTGATCCCGAGGTCCTTCACGTAACGTCAACCCGCGGTGGCGAAATCCCGGGTAGGCATACTGTGACGATTGATGGTCCGTTTGACAGGATTGACCTAATCCACGATGCCCGAAACCGCTCCGGCTTTGCATCGGGTGCTCTGCGTGCCGCACAATGGATTCACGGGAAAAACGGCTTATACCGCTTTGAAGACATCTTTTCTCACATGAACAATTCCAGTAATGAAGATTGTTAAGGGGCTTTGGTTCACTGTTCCGTTATGCCTGCTGCTCGTAGGCAGACTACTTGCTGCCCATCCCGATGATTTACGGTTTTCACCGCCTGTTCTTGATGTTGTCAGGGACAGTACCGGCTACGTTCAGGCGATGATCTACTGTAATTCCGTCAGTGGCGACAGTGTTACCATCACCAACGTCAGCGGTTCATGCCGGTGTGCCGCTGCAACGGTACAACGGGCTACCGCTACTGACTCGGTTCAGGGGAAAATCTACCTGGCCATTAACGCAAAACACTTTACCGATAGCCTAAACTACCTTGACTACACAATAACACATACCGGCAACAATTCACCATCCATGTACAGAGTAATTGTCCGCCTTCCTCACAAAACACCATGAAGTACTGGCTTGTAAAAACCGAACCCGATGTTTACAGTTGGGATATGTTTACCGCCGATGGACAAACTTTCTGGGATGGCGTCCGAAACTACTCGGCACGCAACTATATGCAGGCCATGAGCAAGGGAGACGTGGTAGTGTTTTATCACACCGGCACCGATAAATGTGCCATGGGTCTGGCGAAGGTTGTAAAGGAAGCGTACCAGGATCCCACAACTCAGGACGAAGCATGGGTCTGTGTTGACATAAAACTTTATAAAAAATTCAAATATCCCGTCCCGCTTCACCTACTTAAAGCAGACCCTGCCTTTTCTCAATCGCCACTCATCAGAATTGGCAGGCTGAGCGTACTCCCCCTCAGAGAAGAGGAATTTAATCGGTTGATGTACTATTCTGAAACCCAGGCAGCGTAACCTGGCGTCACCCCAGAATCGTCGTCTGCAGTATCAGCCCTGTTATGAGCGCAGTGCCTTTTTCAGGAACTCTACGTCCTGCCTGACCTTTCTGTCGGTATCAATATAGTTTGATATCTGCTGGCAGGAATGAAGCACCGTAGTATGGTCACGGCCTCCGAAGTGCATGCCAATGCTTTTTAGCGACATCTGGGTAAGATGTTTTGCCAGATACATACACATCTGGCGTGGCAGTACAACCTCGTGTTTGCGCGTTTTTGCTGACAGCAGCTCGATGGGCTGGTTATAGTAAACCGACACTTCCTGCTTGATATCCTCGATCGTGAGTTGCCGGGCTGACGGTGAGCTGGTAACATTTCGAACAACATCCTTGGCAAGTTCCAGCGACAACTCTCGGTTATCCAGTGTCACCTTTGCAAGAATCGAAATCAGGCACCCCTCGATTTCACGCACGCTGGACGAAACGTTTCTGGCAACGAACTCAAGAATATCACCGGGCAGATCCACTCCCTCTTCCAGAGCCTTTTGCTGCAGAATTGCCATTCGTGTTTCAAAGTCGGGTGGTTGAATATCTGCCATCAGCCCCCACACAAACCGCGAAATCAGCCGTTCGTCAACATCGGCCAGATCCTTGGGCTGTTTATCACTTGTAAGAACAACCTGCTTCCCAATGCTCAGAAGAGCATTAAATGTATGAAAGAACTGATCCTGTGTTTTTTCCTTACCGCCAAGGAACTGAATATCGTCAACAATCAGAACATCAACACCGCGGTAAAAATTCGTGAAGTCCGGTACCTTGTTGGTCTGGATGGCATTGATGTATTCCATCGTAAACTTTTCGCTGTTCGTATACAGCACCTTTGCCGACCTGTTGCGCTGCAGCACGCGGTTACCAATTGCCTGAACCAGGTGGGTTTTTCCCAGCCCCGTTGGACCATAGATTACCAGCGGATTATAGCTTGTACCACCCGGGTTATCAGCTACTGCCATTGCAGCAGAAATTGCCAGTTGATTGCTCTCACCGCGAATAAAGTTTTCGAAGGTATGCCGCGGATTAAAGTACGACAGATAATGTACGGCCGGACCCTGCACCTGAGGAGCCGATGGTGTGGATGCCTTGGGAGCATGAAACGGAAGTGCCGGCTGCTGCATTCCATGTCCCGCCGGCAGGTACACCGCGTTCGACGGTTCAGCAGAATCCTTTTCTACCACCACGCGATAGCGCACCTTACTGCGGGCGCCCAGAATTTTTTGAGTTGTTTTCTTAATGAGCTGAGCGTAATGCTCTTCCAGCCACTCATAAAAAAAGTTACTTGGCAACTCAATTGTCAGCGTCGTCCCGTCCCAGCTGCTCGGGCGTATCTGTTCGAACCAGGTAGAAAACACCTGTTCCGACACATTGTCGCGAATGATTTCCAAACACCGAGCCCACAGGGTCTCGGCATCTGAAGTACCGCCGCTTCGTGCAGAACGCTCACTTGCAGTTGCTGCCGGCGGGGTTCCGGCTGCCACCTGAGTTGTAGAAAATAAATTTAGTTCGTCATGCTTGCTCACCCAACATCCTCCTTGTTGTCTTGTTCACTACCTTTTGCTCCTGGATACAACGTGCGCTGTGTTGAAATTCCAAGGGGTGCAAATTTGAATGATTCTATGTATCCAGTCCAAGAAAAATAGTTGATTGTTGTGCAGATTTTTTCCTTGCATTTCTCGGAATCGCTATAACATGCCACAGTTAAAAACACTTCCTGCATTTCCTCGATAAAATGGAGTAGGTCAAACATACGCCTGCCCTGATTAGCCGTATCTTCGCAGCCAAATCGGATCAACAGAGATGGCAGAACAAGATAACGAAAAATCTGGTGGCGAGATGAGTTTCCTGGGGCATCTTGACGAGCTGCGCAGGCGCTTGTTTCGTGCCTTGTTATGGCTTATTGCCGGAACTGCGATTGCAGGATTCTTTCATGAGTGGATCATGAACGTGGCGCTACTGGGTCCGGCCGTCCGGTCGGGGATTCATTTACAGAATTTGCAGCCGTTTGGACAAGCCTTTTTGTTGTTCAAAGTTGTGTTTTTTGCTGGGTTAATTCTATCGTTTCCGTTTATTGCGTGGCAGGTGTGGGGGTTTGTAGCACCCGGCTTGTATGCACATGAGCGTAAGTGGGCACGTTGGGTAACCGCATTAACTACTCTGTGTTTTTTGCTGGGGGTTGCCTTTGGCTATTTTGCCCTGATACCGAGTATGATGGATTATATCCATGCCATGCAAAATCCCAATATCGAGGACAATATTGCTGTTAACGACTATTTTTCGTTCTTTGTAAATATGATGCTTGCTTCGGGGTTGATATTTGAGTTACCCATGGTAACGTGGGTAGTTTCCAGGATTGGTTTAATATCCGACAAAGTGATGACAAAGTACCGTCGGCACGCCATTGTTGGAATCCTGGTCATTGCTGCCATTATTACGCCAACGCCCGATCCGATTACGCAGTTGATGGTTGCCATACCGCTGTACATTTTATACGAGATCAGTGTTGTGATTGCGCGGTTCAACTACCGAAAGCGGCAGGAGGCTGATGCCTGATGTCTGTAGCCGTCCACAAAAATATCAGCTCACTTATCTCAGGCGAGCTGAACGAGTTAGACACGTTTATCCGTGTGCATCTTAAGTCGAAGACGGCATTGCTGGATACCGTTATCCGGTATATTCTGCGGCAGCGTGGAAAGCGAGCAAGGCCTATGCTGGTATTTCTGAGTGCAGGTGCGGCTGGCGGGATTACTCACAGAGCAACCGTTGGTGCTGCGATGCTCGAGCTGTTGCACACGGCCACGCTGGTACATGATGATGTGGTTGACAACAGTGCTGAGCGGCGCGGCATAGCAAGCATCAATGCGATCTGGAAGAACAAGGTAGCCGTTCTTGCCGGCGACTACCTGCTATCACAGGGCTTGCTTCTGGCAATGCAAAACAACGAAACCGGTTTCCTGCACATCACGTCGAATGCTGTGCGGCGGATGAGTGAAGGCGAACTACTGCAGATTCAGAAAAGCCGGCAGCGCACGATAACAGAAGACACGTACTTCCAGATTATCTCCGATAAAACAGCATCGCTCATATCGGCCTGCTGCGAAATCGGCGCTGTAAGCGCTTCAGCCTCACCCGAGGTTCAGCAGGCATTCTGCGATTTTGGCGAGCTGTTGGGCAGGGCCTTTCAGATTCGTGACGATGTACTGGACTATACCAGCAGGAGCACTATCCTTGGTAAGCCGGTAGGCAATGACATTACCGAGAACAAGATTACGCTGCCACTGATTTATGCATGCAACAACGCAACCAGTTCCGAAGCCCGGGCAATGATCAAGTTGGTAAAAGGAAAGAACCCCGGTAAAAAGGAAGTCAGTACGGTCATGAAGTTTGTTAACTTACATCAGGGTACGCAACAGGCTCAGGCAAAAGCCCATGAACTACAGGCCAAGGCTGTTCGTCTTCTTGACATACTGCCACCATCGTCGTACAAGGAAGCATTGGTGGAGTTTTCTAAGTTTGCGGTTGAACGACCGTCATAAAACAGGAGAATGCATTATGAATTCGTTTGATGTAAATACCCGGCCATTTGCTGCTGCCGTGGATGCCGATGCACTGCGTACCTACGTGCAAAAAGTGTATGCGTGGATGATAGGGGGCTTACTCACAACGTCAGTCACCGCATGGCTTGTTGCATCGAGTCCTGCCATCATCAGTGCCGTTTTTGGGACACCGCTCATTTGGGTGTTTATGCTGGCTCCCATCGCAATGGTGTGGATACTGGCATCCCGCGTTGACACGATGAAACCCAGCACTGCTGCCGGTTTGTTTATTGCCTACTCACTGGTTAACGGAATTGCATTTGCCAGCATCTTCCTTGTGTACGAGCTTGGCAGTATCTTCCAGGTGTTCTTCATTGCCGCAGGGATGTATGCCGCCGCCGCAGTGTACGGTTATACTACCAAACGCGATCTGACGGGGATGGGTTCGTTCCTGTTCATGGGCCTTGTTGGAATTCTTATTGCCATGTTCGTGAACTGGTTTCTGAACAGCCCGGCAATTACCTGGGCTGTAAGTGTGATTGGCGTGCTAATCTTTACCGGGCTTACAGCCTACGATATGCAACGCATTAAGGAGCAGGCTATCGTGATGTATTCGGGCGATGCACTTGCGTCGAAACGGGCAATTGTTGGTGCATTGTCACTCTACCTGAATTTCGTTAACCTGTTCCTGTTCCTGCTGCGCTTATTCGGCGACCGGCGATAATTGCCTGTACATGGTAACCATGGATACGTCCACACCGGTTGATTTTGACCTTGCTCCCGAAGTGGTTCGATTGCTTGAGAGCGCAGAAACCAACCGCGCTTTAACTCTGGCTGCTCAGTGTGTAGAAACGTATCCTGAGTACATAGGTGGTTATATTCTGCTGGCCGATTGCTACCACGTACTTGGTCAGACCGAGGCAGCACGAATCATCCTTGATGCGGCAGGCGCACTGTTCCCAGACCGGTTAATCGTGACCGAACGATTGCAGGGTCTGTCTGCCCGGTCGCACTGGCCCGTACCGCCAGAAGTAAAGGTGCCTGCTGACAATCCCGAAGAGGTGTACGGTTCTGCCACTGATGCTACGGAGGGATTGCACAGACAGCAGCCACAGGAAATTGTGAGCGAACACCATAGCCCCCTGAGGGATATCAAGAACTCCGATACCCTAAAAACTACTCAGGTATTCCCTCTCCGCGTCATCGAACTGGTACCGTCAGGTGGGGCCGGCAGAAAGATCCGCAGTACAAACATGAGGCTGATTCCGGGTTTGGAATATACTTCGCTTCGGTTTGAGAGTACATCACTTCGCGACTACCACGCTGTACACTCACTCACCCAACCGCCGCCCTTCCGGGAATTTCATCCTCCACGGAATACGTCCGGCCGTTCGTCTGCAGCACCCCGGGAAGCCAGCTTGGAGCAGATGGCGGCCAAGCTTGGAAGGCTGCGGAAATCCAGATCCGGCAGCGATGAAACTGTTCCCGCTCCCGCGATAACTACCCCGCCCCCGGCTGTAGCTTCGATTACTCTTGCCGGTATTTACATGCAACAGCAGAACTACGATGCCGCGCTGGCCATGCTGCAGTTACTTGTCCCCAAATCCCAGGAACAACAAAAACGTATTACCGATTTGATTGCGGAATGTAAGCAACGCCTTTCATCATCATAATTCTGTTTATTAATGATCCTGTGGCGTTATATCGTAAAGGCTCATCTCGGCCCGTTTATCTTTGGCACTGTGGTGATCATTTTTCTGTTTCTGACGCAGTTCCTGATGAAGTGGCTTGGCGACCTGACAAGTAAGGGGCTTGACAATGCTACAATTATTGAGTTTATTGTTCTGAATATCTCGTGGATTTTGGTCCTTGCCATTCCTATTGGCGTACTGTTTGCAACAGTCATGGCGTTTGGTTCGCTGAGCAGTACGGCCGAGGTTACAGTGATGAAGGCAAGCGGGATGGGCCTGTTTAGGATGATGATGCCGGTACTTATCCTGGGAACTGCCATGTGGTGGTTTACATTTTGGTATACCGACAACATTTTACCGGATACAAATCACCGCCTAAGCAGCATGATGAGCGATATACAGCGTCTGAAGCCAACGTTTGCAATTGAGGCAGGAAAATTTAGTACCGATATTGATGGTTTTACGATTCTTGCTCGCGACCTTACACCGGCGGGCGAAATGCTCAACGTAACGATTTACGATCACTCACGCTCTGATCGGCTGAATATCGTTAGTGCAGATACCGGCAGGCTGGCTTTCTCGCCCTCGCTAACCAAGCTGGTGCTGGATTTGCGCAATGGCGAAGTGCATCAGAGTTTTAGGAATGCTCCGGATGATTACCGGATTATTCAGTTCCGGAAGCATCAGATGACGATGCCTGCAGACCAATTCTTCCTGGAGCGGTCAGATATGAGCTCTTCGTCGAGAGGCGAGCGCGAAATGCGCATCTCTGATATGCAGCGCATTGTTAACCGCTCTGACAGCGCAATGGCTGTGTCACAGGCAACTACAGACTCACTGTGGAAAATGCAGTTTGCCGTGCCGGGTTCAGAGCTCACGGCACCACCGTCAAAAACAGAGGCTATCAACCGCGCAGCAACGTTTATCAGCACGTCACGTGTTGCACTCGAGGGCGAAGCTAACCGTGCGGCCTCAGAACAAGAAACCATAAACCGCTACGAGGTAGAAATCCACAAGAAGTACTCCATACCATTTGCATGCCTGCTGTTTGTTCTGGTTGGATGCCCGCTTGGTATCTTAACAAAGGGAGGCAATTTTGGACTCTCGGCTGCTATTTGCCTGGTGTGCTACATAGCGTACTGGATGGCACTGATGGGTGGCGAAACTCTGGCAGACCGTGGGCTTATCCAACCGATGATTGCAATGTGGCTTGGGAACGGCATCTTCCTTGCCGTTGGAAGCGCTGCAACGTACGTTGTTAATAATCGATAACAAGCAACGGTTACCTGCGGACGACCATTATTGACTGCGTGGCATACAGCGGTGTTCTGAAGGTTATTCCATACAGCCCCCCCGGCCAACGCGAGACATCAACAACTGAAATATGCGCCTCCGGCTGACTACCCTGCTTGCTGAAAATAAACTTATCTACTTCCTGTCCGAGTGTATTGGTAACCACCAACTCATACTTGCCAGGTGCCGATAACTCAACGTTAATAACTGCCTGCTCAGAAGCGGGATTCGGAGTAATGCTGGCTGCCATCGATGCATACATCCGGATTTGCCTTCCATCCTGGAAGCAGACCGGAGAAACCTGCAGTGAACCGTTGGTTATACTGGTGATGGGCACCTGAAAAATATCCTGATATTTAACGTCGGACACGATAAACGGCGAGTGTCGGACGTGACTGCTAAGAATTGTTCCGATAACAGTGGTTAAGAGTGTTTGTGGCCCCCTGATATCAACCGAGTCAAACTGCACCGTAAGCGTCCGCCGGTTTGCAACCACATCAATAATGTCACCGGTAATAACACCGGTAGTAACCATCGAAGGAGCAAAGACGCGGGAATCAAACGATATGTTTAGCTGCATTCTGGTAGCAGGTAACACAAGTGTGTCCGGCGTTAGCCGTACATACACAGGCATACCAAAACCGGTAGAGCCCACCAGACCTGTTGTATCGGGCATGCTGTACTTGGCGTACACCAGATTCATCGTAGCCTTTACGATTATCTTTCCGGTGTCGGGGCATGGGCTAACAATCGACACATACAGCGTATCAAGATAATCAGTTTCTTTCGATGTGAACAAGCGCACAACAACATCAAGGGTACCGCCTGCCGGAATGGTAACCGGATATCCCAGGGGTGCTATTACTGCAATATCAAATCCCTGTGAAATCCTGCTTATTTCAATCGGTTCGTCATCGGTATTAACAAATTGTACTGTTCGAATGTAGTTGCGCTTATAATCAACCGTACCGTAGTCCAGAACAGCATCCAAATTGTACTGTGGACTGTTTTCCCAGGCTTTCACTGATGCCGACGTAAAGGTGCATCCGCTTGGGTCAGTAGCAACAACACTGTAGTCACCAGGAGTATTTACCGTTATTACGCGGGTAGTATCGCCATTATTCCACCGATATTTTATGAAGCCCGAACTGGCTGAAATATCAACCGTTTGAGATCCGCAAAACGGACCTCCACCCCAGACGTCCAGACCAAGACTAATTGGTTGTTTCCAGGCAAGACCAACGGTAACGATTCCATCCTTTCCATTTTCCGCACCCCACGATGTCCCGGTAAATCCGTGATTCTTGCCCAGGTTGAGTCCTGCAAGGCCACCCGAGACATCGGTAACCAGATTTGCCAGTGTGCGTTTTGTGATTATCGCGCCGCCACCACCACCGCCACCCGGCCCATGTGGGTTATACCTGGAGAGCACATCACCACTCTTGCCACCGCGAGCCTGCACATATAGCGTGGAAGCAACCGAATCGATATCAAGAACAACAGTGCCGCCGGCACCGCCGCCACCCGTACCGTCACCCTGAACATCATCCGGTGAGCTGCCCGACTTTCCGCCATTAGCCGAAATCGTATGATTCTGACCATGCACCGTACCTGCTTTGATTACCACAAGTCCGCCACCATTGCCGCCGGCAGAACCTTTTAAGTCGTTCTGCTGACCACCGCCTCCTCCACCGCCTAATACAAATCGTAAAGACCGTGGGAGCGAATCCACTGCGAAGCCCGGTAAACCTCCAACATCCCAGTTCTGCGGTCGGTTGTGTTCGGATGACCAGCCTCCCTTTCCGCCGCTTCCGCCGTTTCCACCACCGCCACCGCCGGCATTGGTACCGTTGCCGCCACCACCACCTGTAGCCATGCAACCGCGACCGGCAATCGGATACGTCCATTTTGACCTTGCTATGCCCTCACCTTTTTCTCCGGAGGCACCGGTAAGCCAATTGTACAAGTAACCGGTTTTATTCATGGCGGTAATTCGTGCTGAAGCATTCCCGCCAACAAACCCCATCTCTGAAACCGAGACATCAGCATCCAAATAAAGGTTGTTGCTAACCGAGAGTACCAGTACTCCGCCTGTGCGTCCGTTCCAGGGCGGAGCTGAAAGTTTATCGGTAATCCTGGCATTTGTGTATTGCGGAACACGGATAAGCTGAACCAGACCTGCCGGATCGTATAGGTTGGCAATGCGTGTTGTAAACACTACTCTGTCCGGTCCAACCGATCCGATTGTTAAAAACTCACATGTGCCTGCACCATGAGTGCTTAATATCGTTCCAAATGTAGAGTCATCCAACGTGCGTATCTCAGCCCCCTTCATCTGAATAATGAATACCAGATCGCCGGGCCGTAAACCGTCTGTAGAGCTTAATACAACTGTACTATCGCACGGAATAATATCAACTACCGAGACATATTGATTAATCGTCCCGCTAATAGGGGTCTGGGCATGGCAATGCATTCCGAAAAGAATTCCGAAAACAAAAAGCCAGATACTGTAATGTCGAATCGTTTGTGTCACTCTTAAAATCCGTACCCCTAAATATGGGGCAGTCTCCCTTCCAAAACCTATGCCAATTAGGGTACGGAATAAGCAATTTTACGGATTAGTTGTGTAAGTAACGAGGTACCAATATGTTAACGCAGCATTATCCACAAACGATCCATTAAAATGTTGGAAATCTGTGAAAGAATCAGTATGGTTTTCCACAGGAATTGGTGTTATTTCCTCACTTATGCAGATTTTTGGCAATGCAAACGATTTTGCCAAAGAGGCTGGTGCCCGGTGCAACGATTGGGATTATCGCTCCTGCGTCGCCACAACGTGATGCCAAACGGTTAGAGCGCGGGATTTCGTATTTGGAGCGGTTGGGTTTCAGGGTTGTATGCGGCGAGAATCTTCATAGCAGGCATGGTGGATATCTGGCAGGCACCGATGATGAGCGGGTGGCAGATCTGCATTCGATGTTTGCAGACCGGCGGGTTGACGCTATTTTTTGCTCGCGCGGAGGATATGGGTCAGGACGGCTTTTACCGTTGATAAACTTTGATATTATTAAGAAAAATCCCAAAATATTCGTTGGGTTTTCTGATATCACTGCACTGCAGCTGGCAATATTCGCCCGAACCGGATTAATAACGTTTAGTGGTGCGATGCCAAGCGTTGATATGGCGGATGGTTTCGATCCGTTTGCAGAAGAGTGGTTTTGGCGTGTATTGCAATCGGCGAAACCTCTGGGTGTAATCAGACAGCCTGAACCCAAAAAGGTAATAAAAGGTGGAGCAGCTACCGGCTACCTGATACCGGCAAATCTTAGTATTCTTTGCAGCATAATTGGCTCGGGTTTTCTGCCCAAATGGAACGATAAAATTTTGCTCTTGGAAGACATCGCTGAGGAAACGTACCGGATTGACAGGATGCTCACGCAGCTACGATTAGCGGGAATACTGGACAGTATTCAGGGATTGGCCACTGGGTACTGGAGCCAGTCTGCGTCTGACCGCAGTACGCCACACCGTGATGTTCACGAAATGATATCTGAAAACGCCGGTGTGGTGAACGGTCCGGTTGTGAGGAATATCTATTACGGACACGAGAAGAAGAAACTTACAGTTCCTGTTGGTATTCGGGCGAAGCTTTCTGCAAGGGGGCTTGGGTTAACCTTCCTGAGTGCTGCCGTACAGGCGTAATGCCGCTGCTTCAATAACGCTGGGAACAAATGTTAGCTTACACTGCGGATACATTTTTGCAATTTCATTTGTGACGATTGTAAAATAATATGTGTTTTTGAACAGCGATCCATGTACGTAAACCTGATCGTGTTCTATCGTCAGTGGTTTTAGGTGAAGCGCTAATGCGGCGGCGGCAGTATTGCAGATCTCACGTGCAACTGCATCACCTTTCTGTGCGTAGTCAAACACCTTTTCGGCCAGTAGTGCCGCCCTGAGTGTACCTGACCGTAGTATGTCCGATAGCCGTGCTTGGTCAGTGGCTGGCACGCCGGCCAGTTCGGCAACGGCTTCAATTAGCTGTGTGCTGCTGCCTCTTCCGTCAATCGCAGCAGCAACAGCCCGCATGGCAAGCAGTCCGATATGAAATCCGCTCCCGGCATCATCAAGGTGCGGACCCCAGCCTCCAACTTTTTTCAGAAGCCCGCGGGTTCGCTGCACTGCAACACTTCCTGTACCGGCAATCAGGACAATACCGGGATTCAGGCCATTTGCTGCGTACAGTACCAGTTCAGGATCGCTGCAAACAATCACCCGAGGTTTGTAGGCCGAAAGCGTCAGCCAATCGTGCATAAATAACTCGTGGTATTTGGAGTACTCAGCCTCTCCCCAAATACCGGCAGCACCAATCATGATTGCCTGAATACCAAGTTCTGAATGTAAGGCAACACCTACCTCCCGAGTAAGCCAGGTGTGTACATTCGTGCATAGCAGGTTTGTTCTATAGTCCTGTGCTGTTGGTTTAAACGACGGGAACGTTGTCCGGGCAACAACGGTATTGTTGGCCGCTATGGCAACCTTGGTAGAAGTGCCACCAATATCAACAACAATAACGGCAGGGATTATTTCTTTCCCACTGGAGGTTTCCATGACCCGCGTTTCCACTGCTTTAACTCGATTGTAACAGATCCCACGTACACCTTCATTTTCGCGCGGATCGGCACGCGGGCTTCATCATCGGAAAACCATCCCTCAAACCGTCCAGTTAAACCATAAACACCGGTCCAGTTTGCGTCTCCGTTTAGGTAAACCGTTCTTATCGGATAGTCAACAGCATTGATTTCGGTTAGCTGCTTCTTACCGCTGAAGTTAATAACCGTGCTTACAGTGTTACCCATTATCGCAGTTGGGATGCTATAGCTTTTACCGGAGTACAGCAGGGCACGGGCAGCAAACAAGAGCGACGAACCATCATTGTATTTTTTGGGCAGATCTACGATGTCCGACTTGATCTTTTCCTTATTCCGGTATTTTTCCATCGTAAGTTTTTTCGATCTATAGTCAAACAGATACTGATCAAACTCCCATACATTATCTTCGACCAAGGTATTGGCGTTGAACTTATGCGAATACGTTATTGATGTATCAATCCAGCTCTCGTACACTGAGTGCAGACTTACAAATGGGATGTTGGGGTGGGAGTCGATAAATACTTTTACTTTTGCAACCCGGCGACCATCCAGCATTGTAAACGGTTCGGTAACTGTTTTAATGGTTCCCAGTGTAATATTCAGATACGACACACGGTACACAAGTTCTTCGCCTTCGTACATCAGTTGGGCAGATGTGACGGATGTAGTGCAAACGGCGATAACGGCTCCGAGGATAAGACTTACTACTCTCTGCATTTTACGATTGTAGGTATTAATGAATCTGGGCTATTTTTTTTGCTTCGTCGAACAGCTCCATGGCTTTTTTTGCCTGCGAGTCCATGCGCAGCATAACCGAGGTATAGCCATTGTTATTAAAGATGTTGCGTCCGATATGAGCCTTAATAATCGTTTTTATAAACTCTTCGTCAAAGGAGTAATCCTTGGCTTCCCAGGTAATGCTATCCTGTGCAGCAAACGATTTGAGTATATCGATGTCGGCGGGAGTTACTTCGAACGTATTGAGGAAGGCAGTCATTTTACCCTGGTAGTTGTCGCGAATTATCTTTCCGCGTTGTTTCATAATCTGGTCTGCAGTTTTCCAGAATAAATTCTTTGACCGAAGCTTACGAGCAAGCATCCCAATGGTATCGGCCTTTACGATATAATCCGGAGTAATCCCACCACCGCCGTACACTGTACGTCCACCAGCAGTTTTGTACTGAGGTTTGGCCTTGGAAGAATCGGCATGGGCAATATCCGACTGGTGCTCAATATTGTCGCCTTCTTCACCTTCATCGCGGCCCACGCCGCTGTAGTACTCTTTTTTATTAGCGTACGGACGCTGAATTAGTCTGCCGGACGGGGTGTAGTACTTGGCAATGGTAATGCGAACGGCCGATCCGTCACCTAACGGATACTGTCGTTGTACAAGCCCCTTGCCGAATGAGGTTTCGCCAACCACAATACCGCGGTCCAGGTCTTGAACAGCTCCCGAGACGATCTCACTTGCCGAAGCAGAGCCTCCGTTTATGAGAACGACCAGTGGTATATTTTCCAGTTCACCGTGTTGTGTTGCCATGAAATCTTCATCAAATTCCGGGCGTCGTCCTCTGGTATATACGATTTTCTTACCGGCACCGATAAACTCATCCGCAATCTGGAATGCCTGATCAAGATACCCGCCTGGGTTGCTGCGAAGGTCCAGAAGAAGTCTCTTCATTCCCTGAGCTTTTAGTTTACGCGCTGCTTCAATAATCTCGTCGTGCGTTGTTGCGCTAAACCTGTTAGCCGTGATGTAACCAATATCAGTCTGATCAATCATGAACGACGCATCAACTGAATTGAGTGGAATTTTATCGCGGGTAATGTCAAACACAAGTAGGTTTTTTTCACCCGTGCGGCGGATGTGAACCTTTACCTGAGTGCCTTTCTTTCCGCGCAGTTTTTTAGGAACCTCGGTTCGCGACATTCCAATGGCGGTTGTATCGTTAATCTTCACGATTTTATCACCGGCCATGATTCCCAGGGCTTCACTTGGACCCCCAACAATTGGGGATACAATTGTTATGGTGTCGGCAATAACGTCAAACTCAACACCAATCCCTTCGAATGATCCGCTGAATTCTTCTTCAACCCGTTCCATTTCCTTTGCCGGGATGTACACCGAGTGGGGGTCTAACTCCGAGAGCATGCCGCGGATAGCTGCTTCGGTTAATTTCTGGGTATCAACATCGTCAACATAACCTTTTACGGTTAGGCCGAGTACATCGTTAAACTTCCGAACTTGTTCAAAAATGCTGTCGCCGCCAACAGCCGGCTGTACGTATACGGCAGCAGCGATGGCAATGGCAATGGTGCCTGCAACAATGGCACTGAGTCGTGCTGGAGCTATCTTCATATAATCAATGTAAAAGGGGGGAACACAAAGCTACAACCCGCAATGGTCATAACCAGACGGCTGTGCTTGTATCCAAGTGTATTGCAAGGGGTTATCTGATGATCAGCGGCTTTGTTACCAGACCGGTATTTGTGGTAATCTGCAAAAGAAACAGGCCACCGGGAAGATCCGAAACGTCGGCCAGGTATCGTTGTTCGCCATCAGGCTGCAACGTCAGCCTGGCTATGAGTGCACCTGTTACATCCAGGACACGGGCTGTTGTCTGCACCGCTGACCCGGGTACGAATAGGTGCAGGTGATCATCGGCAGGGGCTGGATACACCTGAACTGCAGATGAGGGTGAAATCACCTTTGTCGTGACGGTTACATCACACCGACTTGAACCGGATAGGTACGCTGGTACACCGTTTCCCAGGAGTTCAATGCCTTTGGCAATACACTCGTCAAATAGTTCAAGAGTATCAGTATCCGGAACTCCGGTAACAGCAGCAGGCTGGTAACAAACAAGCAGCGGAACCGACGTCCCGGGATACACCGAAATGGGGAGCTGGTGTTGTGGAACTGAAAAACGGATGTTAACGCGCAACAGGATGTCCGTGATAACCTGCGGAAATAGCCCGTAGTTGCTCAACCATATCGTATCGCACACCATGTCGCCGATTTCTTCTGACCAAGGAGGGTTGGAAGAGAACCAGTCCGGACTGTTGTTCAGTGCAATCGTAAAGCCGGGAATCGTATCCACGATAACGGCCCTGTTGCCGGCTGAATCAGTTGCTTCAAAGCCATAGATGGCATCGTACCGCTTATCGGTTACCTCCACCTGGTAACGGTACTGCAAGGCTGAACTGTCGAGCAGCCGTACACTACAGTTTACAAGCAGATCGGTACGGATCGCCGACTGCTGAATGCCAAAGTCAACCAGTCGGTCATCGCCTACAACAGCGAGTACGGGGTCGTCGCACGGCGATCCTGGACGTGCAGTGTATGGCGGCTCGGTATCGGAGCGCACATCATTTACAAACCGGTATACCGGTCGGGGAGAGCAACTGTCCCACACAAATAGGGTATCAGAATACAGTCCTGCCGAATCAAATTTTCTGCAGACTACTACGGCCACTCTGCCACCGGGCTGAATTTCCAGCGGTGTTTCCGGCTGGTTAATCAGTGAACCAAGACTGGATGAAATGCGAAATATGGTCCGCGGAAACGCACCATAATTATGAATCCAGAGGGTATCGCATACATATTTACCAATGGCAAAAATCCTCGACGTATCTACCGGCGCGGGACTATTGGTTACCGAGATGGCAGATATTGTAAAGCCCGGTATGGTTACAGTATTGCGTACGGATTGCTTTGCATTGTCGACTGCTTCCAGGATAAACGATCCGTCAGCATACGGGTCGATCAGCGTAGCCGAAAACTGAACCGATGCGGCGGGGGGAGTGTAGGGGGCTATACTAACGTTTACATTTTGTTCCGAACCGGCAACGATCTGAACAGAATGAATGCGGGTGTCGCCTATTGAACTGTCAGCCGCAATGCCCTCAAACACTCCGCATTGATGAGTACCGTAAATAACGGGTGGTTTTACGTCGAGCGGACGAAACGCCATGCCACCGATATACCCATACGAATTTGCTTCTCCATAGCCATAAACATATATACCAAATGGCTCATCAGCTGATGCTTCGTGAACACCATCGGTTACTCTGAGCTGTGCATACGAAAACCGTGTTGTACCGATTTGCTGAAAATCCCGGCTGTTCACCGGATTTCCATCTAATACTAAACTCGGTACTGCTGCCGTTGGTATTACCACGTTCAGCCACTGTTCGGTGTAAACAGTGGAAACTGGCTCGGGTTTGTTGTTGATAAGCACGTACCGGTATGCCTGAATACTAACAAAGCGGTATTTATCCATAAACTGCTCTGCGGGCGGTACCAGCATCATAAATGGATCACCATCGTTTGATAGACCAACACCGGAAGCACTGGAGGTTTTCTTGAGCAATGCAACCATGGACGGCTTACTGGTAAGGAGTTCCATGGCCGCCGTAAGCTGTCCCTCGTAATACGAGTGTGCATGTATCTCGGCAACCTGAACGCCATCAATAAAGACCTTCGTACTATCAAATGCCGCAATAACTCTGTACAGATTTTCACCGGTACGAACCTCGTTGGAACTCCATGCCAGCGGAGTAGCATACGCTGACTTACCCCACGTGCGTATCGGATTCATCTGTTCAATCAGGCAGTCACGAGACGCCAGCATTTTCTTCTGTTCCAAGGGTACGATTGCACGCTGGTGACCACCGAAAACGGCTACCGGTTTACTGGCACGAACAAGTGAGCCGGTAAGGTCCGACCGCGACGTGACACGAGGATCCACCTGAACCAAATACACCTGTCCCTTGTTCAGGCGTATTGTCTGTGGTTCCAGATTCGGACTCTTAAATGTGGCAGCCGTCGGGAGAAGAGTAACATCGGTTCCGTCCTCTGTTGCAACCACACAAAATTGGGATGGAGTAGAATTCGACGATGGTGTTGTTGGTCCAATCCAGTCTATATCGGATTTGTACGAGGCAACCACGTAGTCTTCAGCAAGAGCATCCGTAGGAAGAACCAGAAAGGCTTCGCTGGTTAGCGGGGCCTGGTTGGCAACATAGACTGTTACTTCGTGATCGGTTGAAATATGTATGCTTTGCTCGGCAACGGTTTCTGTCTGCATTGCACTGTAATCAATCAGGCCACTTTGGTTCCAACCCACTAACTCATACGGAATGGTGTATGTTCGGAACTGATATACTTCCTGAGGATTTGTAATGGTAAAAGGCTCAGTCCGCTCTTCACCGGCATCATTGCGCAACGTTATTACACCATTGGTAATAGTATCAGCGCTAATTAGAATATACAACTGATGTTCCTGTTGCAATGCTTCATCAAACGGCAGTATTTCAAGGGAATTATGAAAATTCGGAAGTACGGCAAACCAGAAGTTTGTACCCTTGCTGTCGGGAAAATCCTGTGCAACAGCACTCCAGACGATGCAACACCAAATAAATATGGTTGTAACTATCTTCATTATCGATTTACAACAGGTACAAGCCCCCTACTTTTTCCCTCAATATCAATTAACTCGGCAAACAGCTGCGAAGTTCCAAAATGAAGTGCGGCAAAGCCACCTTTAGCATACGCTGCCTTGGTGTATGTACCCCAGGCTGTACTTCGGCATCCACCGCCACCGCCCGAAACTACGCAAGTAAACGTATCCTGCGGATGCTGGATTATCTGCATATCGTGGTCATGGCCGCACACATACGCCTGCGCTCCGTACGATTCCAGAAGGGGCTTAACATTCTTTAGCATAAACGCCTGGTCCTGGTAATGTCCGTACGACCTCATGGGATGATGCCCAACAATAACCTTAAACGCTGACGTTGTTTCTGACAGCGTTTTTTCTAACCATGACAACTGGTCCAACCACCCCTGATTCTGCTTGAGTATCATCTGCGTATCAAGACAGATGAAGGTGACCTTGGTTTCAGCACCCGGGCAGGGCGTGGCATGATAGATATCTGGCATTATCCAGTGTTTGTTAAGCTCACCGTATTGAACCTGTGCCCTGGTGCTGCCACGATAATCGTGATTACCAAGAACGGCTATCCAGGACAGATCCTTAAGATGTTCCAGATTGTAGATATTCTCGAATTTGGCTTTCCACTGCGGGTCGGCTGGTGAGTTCACTCCGCTCGGGTAGATATTGTCACCGGTTGACACTATTGCCAGTGGCTTTCGCATTGCTGCATATTCATTCATGCGTGCTGCCACCTTTTTCTGATGGGAGCCGCCCGTACCAAAGTCCCCAACGGCAAATACCGTCTGCAACCCTGCAGGCAGTTCCGGATACTGCAGTGTGGACGGAATATTACCGGTAACCTCGCACGAGCCTCCTTTCAGGCGGACAGCGAGCGGGAGTACGGCAAGTGTAGCAAGGAAATTTCTGCGATGCATAATGTAAAGTAACACTATTCAGACGAAAACGGACGCTTCCTGCCGATTTTACAGGTCAGGTTGATTACTGGCTGTTACCGGATTTTGCAAATAACCCGGATATTTCGCTATGTTCACGAATGCATAAACTATCACATGCCGAACTCATGCAGCAACGGCTTACCGAACATCAGGTGCAGGGTACTCCACGATTCCCGGTCACCATAGTTCTGCAGGATGTCCGCAGCCGCTATAATGTTGGCAGTATTTTCCGCAGTGCCGATGCTTTTCGGATTAACCGGCTGGTACTAACAGGATTCACACCGGCCCCTCCATCGGCCGAGATAAGTAAAACTGCGCTCGGTTCGGAGCGCACTGTTCCTTTTGTTCATATCCCTGATATTCACGAAGCCATCACGAACCTGGAGCAGGAAAACCATACCATCGTGGCACTGGAGCTTGCCGAACCTTCGGTGCGGCTTACCGACGTTGTCTGCGAACAGTATCCTCTGGCCATCATTGTAGGGAACGAACTCACCGGCATCACCGATGACGTACTCCGCAGGTGTTCTGCAGCCATAACGATTCCGATGTATGGCGTAAAACACTCGCTGAATGTTGCAGTTGCTGCCGGAATCGCAATGTACCAACTCACACTGCGTTTGCCGTAACTTCGAACTATGCGGATTGTTGTTCCACATCATTCATTAACGAAACCCCTGCTGGCCAACGCCGTTCAGGCCTGCAGTGACTTTGGCGCTTCACTCCGGGAACTCAGTGCTGATGACTGCGAACGCTACCTTGCCGACAGCCTGGCGGATGCAGCACTACTGTCGCCATTGCAATACAGCCGCATCTCGGATTATACAGAATGCACCATCATCCCCGCAACCTGTGTGGCACTGAGTGGCTTTACAAATGCAATGGGGATTTTTCTGTCTGATACTGTTGCACACATCCGTAGTATCGGCGCCTACAATCCGGATGACTTCGTAACCATTATGGGTTCGATTATCCTGCGAGAACGCTACGAGGCAGCCAGTACAGCTATTCACAAACTCTCCACGGATGGCGCACCGGACTCTGAAGATGCAAAACTCGATGCCATTATTCGTGTTCCGGACGCTGAATACGCCGTGGCCCAGCTGGATGTTAGTGAAGAGTTTACCGACATGGCGGAAAGCCCCCTGCCAATCCTTCTCTGGGTTGTACGTCACGAAGTCGCGCACCGTACCACACACGATGCCCTGCTGGCTATGGCCGACGCTACAACGGAACTTCATGTGGCTGAAGCCGGAGTAATTGGAAAAGATTATGAACCCCGAGCCGGTACAGTACTGTATCGGTGGTCGGATGAAGTAGAAGACGGTCTGGACGCTGCCGTTAACCTGCTTTTCTATCACCAGGCTCTGACAGTACTACCCGAAATTCGCATCCTCACTCCTGACATGTAGTTACCAAATTGTATCATTTTTTATAGTGGACAGACAATGCAACTCTATGTTGACTCTGCTAATCTTAAAGACATCAAACACGCTGTTTCCCTTGGTTTTGTAAGTGGCGTCACTACCAACCCTTCACTTCTTGCCAAAGAAGATCCATCGCTGGATATTAAGGAATTGATTCTTGACATTCACAAGTCGGTGGGCGGACATGTAAGCGTTGAAGTAGTATCTACCGACACTGATGGTATGCTTCGCGAAGCAGACGAAATTTTATCATGGTTTCCTGAAGCCACAATTAAAATTCCGGTTATCCCTGCGGGACTGGCTGCAGTTCGGAAGCTTTCTGACCAAGGCGTACCAACCAATGTTACCCTGTGCTTTACCGCCCTGCAGGCGCTACTTGCCGCAAACGCCGGCGCAACGTACGTGAGCATCTTCCTTGGGCGCTTAGACGATGTTGGAACTGATGGAATTCAGGCAATCGAAGACGCCTGCGAGATTTGGGATGTTCAAGGATTGGACTCGCTGATTATTGCTGCCTCGCTCCGCCATCCGATGCACGTATTGGCGTGTGCGGGAGCCGGTGCTGACATTGCCACCGTACCCTATAAAGTACTCATGCAATGCTTAAATCACCCTCTTACCGATAAGGGGCTGGATGCTTTCCTGGCAGATGCCCAAAAGATGGCTGCCGCAAAATCGTGATCATAACCCTCCTTACTTTTCTGGCACTCACCATGCAGTCCGCAGCTCCTAAAGCCGTCGGCCTTACGGTGAGTGCCTTTGTTTTATCCGATCAGTACGATAAGGAATGGAGCTGGAAGGAACAGGGCACACACAATGCAATTGTTATGATGCTTACCGACAGGGACGGCAGTACATACCTGGACAAGTGGACCGCACCGATTAGTGCTCGTTTCGGTAACCGGTTGCGGATAATTCGCATCGCCAATACATCCGGGGCCCCGGGGTTCTTGCACTCGTTTATCAAGGGCAGATTTCGGAAATCGTTTAGTTACCCGATGCTGCTGGATTGGGAGGGCGTTTTATTTAGCCGCTATCACATTCGTGAAACGGTTCCCAACATACTGTTTGTTGACGCACACGGTGTAATCAGACTGCACACCTGGGGGAAAGGCGATACCCTGCATATAAGCAAGGTAATAAACAAAATTGAAGATCTGCTGCAAGCAGCAACGCCTGAACAGACTAAGTAATCAACACAAAAGCAATTGTTCCCAGCAGGGCATACTGGACGATCTGCTTTTTCCGTTCGAACCACTTCTGCCTACCAATCCAGTCCATAGTAATAGCAATGGCAAGCGTTACAAGTATGATAATGAGTGCTACCACGATACCTTGCTGCAATGACAATGCGCGATAATGCGTTCTGCCAAAGCTGGATGCCCATGGTGTTCCAAACAGAAGAACCAGGTGGATAATGTAGATGTAAAGCGACTTTTTCCCCAGGACGGAATACCAATTGCGCAACGACCAGGTTCGTTCAAGAATCCACACCGATAAACTAAAAAAGCACAGAACCACGCCCACACGTAAAACAAACGTGGGGATACTCATGGAGCTGCTGTAATATGCCGGGTTAACACCTGTTTTCTGCATAATGTAGGTTGCCAGGAAACCAAGCAACGCCGTAATTAAACCAATGCGCCAGGCGTATGTTTTCAGAACTTCATTGCGTTGCTCACGTGGAGCAGCATGCATCAAAGAACCAACAAATAAACCCACAAACAAGAAGGCTGCAAAAGGAAAAACCGGAAAGAGTGATCCGGTTGATATGTTGATATACGGCACCAGCCATTTTGGCAACCCGGCTGTTACCGACGGATTCTGCATTAACGGGGTGAGGGCAAGTATTGCGACGGAAACACCTAAAGCCCGTCGCCCCAGCTGCTGCACATTTTTCGTTGACGCTGCAACCAGCACATACAGTAAAAGAGTAACACCGGTTAAATGCAGAATATTCACTGCCAGAAATGTGTTCCAGGTTGCTGGTTGCACATACGGCAAATCCCACAGACTGTTTGCCGGAAACATCATAAAGTACCCGATGCCGATAATAGTAAGCGCCCACCTGATACGTCGGCTTAACAGATCGGCTTTTACTGTTCCATCTTCGTCACGCCGAGTTGCAAAAACGTGTACTGCGCCGGAAACCATCAGAAAGGTCGGAGCCGTAAATCCACGCACAATGTGCCAGATATTCCAGGGGAATTCAGTGACTGAGATGTAGGATTGCGACACTACGGCGTCCAGCACATGACCCTGCATCATGAATACCATTGCCATAAAACGGGCAAAGTCCAGTGCATACAGCCGACCGTCCGCTGATACAACAGCCGAACGCGAACGGGTCTGTACTCCCGGTAACACCCAACCGAACGGAAGTGCGATAGCTTGGCGCACTTTCAGAATCAACTCCGACATAGTACGAATTTCTGCAAATGAAGTGACGTCTCCTAATTAATCAATGTTCACAAAACATTCATTAATTCCGTCGCGTACGGTAGCCTGTAGCCGGTTCCAGTACAGGCTTGATTGTGTGGACAGCGAGCGTTCAACGGGATAGGTTTTTCCTAATCAGACCAGATTATTTCAAAAAGCCAGGTACTAATCACCAGTACGATGCCACCATAGCTAAGCATCAGAATCACCGATGAAGCGATTTCTGCAAAATCAAATCCTGCCAAAGCCTGTGTCGTGGCCCGTGTGCCAAGCAGAAGTACCGGAACAAGTAAGGGAAAGCTGAGAACCGGAAGGATGGCTGACCGGGTTTGTGCCTTCGCCACGATTGCGCTGACAATGGTAAGGACAATAGCAAGACAAATGCTTCCGGCACCTACAACAAAGGCTAACGTATGCAAGGGCGGAGTGTCGGCCAATACCGCAAATCCTAAAAACATCGTTACACTAAACAGGTTTATTATCGTTGCAATCACGGCATTTGTAAAGAGCTTGCCCAGATACACAGCCAAGGGTGTGCTGTTGATACGAAGAAACAGTGCCGTCCCTCGTTCTTCTTCCGAAACAAAGGCCCGTCCCAAACCGGTCATGGCAGTAAACACCATCACCGTCCACAGCATCGCACTAACAATTGGTCTTGGTACAGGTTCGCCGGCAGCCGCGAAAACCACCAAGACAACTGCTGTGACTGAAAACAGGAGCAGTGCCGAAATGCCATAGCGAGTGCGCAGCTCGCTGTGTATGTCTTTCCGAACAACAGCCCGGCTTTGCGAAACCAACATGTACGTTTTTAATGTCAGGTGAAATGCAAGGACAACACCGATTGTACCAGCTCCCGTAACTGCATTACAGATTCTGTTACAGCCGGTAAAGAATACCCAGATTCATACCAAAGGTAGAGAGTTTCCAGTCAACATCGGTTGCCATCGAGCCAAAGCGTTTGGTATAGAGAGATTCGAAGAATACTGACCCATGCATGGTAACAGGATAGCTAAATCCTATTCCGGCCATTCCTTCGAAGTCAACAGACTTCAGGGTAGAAACCTCCTGAGGTCCGGTTGGTGCTGTTAGCCCACCTTGTGGAAGCTGCCAGCCTACCGGACGGAGAACAGAGCGATACACATCGGCTCCTGAGCCTAAGGTGATCACTGTGTTCAGGCCTGCGGTAAGGTAAAAGAACCGCTGTGCAAACCACTGAACCGTACCTCCCAGTCTGATTTGTAGGCCATGCAGACTCAGTGCGGTTCCTTCCTGATAGGGCACAACCTTGCCTGAAGCTGAATCAAAAACACTTGCAATAACAGTATCAGGTGATATCAGGGTTCCCCCGATGCCGCTCACCGAGAGTCGTGCATTGGCAATTACTCCGGTGTAAACACGCCTGCCTGCCAGCACACCAAAGCCCCATGCAGCCCCTTCGGCTTCACCAAATCCGCTTTGACCAGTTACGCTGGCAACGTGCGAAAACGAAGTGGCATGCATGGTTGCAGCGATTGACCCATACGCACCAACAATCCACGATTCTTCTGCACTGCATGAAACGTACGGATCATCAGATATCGTGAATACATACCTTTCGCTCCTGCTGTCGAATACGTAACATACTGCAAACTGGGAGCGATTGCCGGCAACGTCAATCGCTTCGAATACCATTCGACCGGTTTTCCCGCTTTCTGACGGGCGTACCCGAACTGAGATCTGCGGTGTGCCCGGTTCAATTTTGGGAACCTCAACTTCTAATGCACTGGAACTGACAACATTGACAAATGCTACGCCACGGTCCATGACCCTATCATCCCGGAAGGTAACAATGTAGTCATCACGAACCATCTTAGCTGTTGCCAGCGGTGGCAACGAGTCAACAAGAGTATTCAACTCGAAAAAACTCTGACCGGCCATGTTCCCATACGCATCATACGCATCTGACTTATACCCAAAGCCGTACGAGTACAAGCCAAATGGCACATCAGACCTGATGACGTGGGTTCCGTATGGTACCTCAACCTGGGCAATCGAATATCGGCTTTCGCCAAGAATGCCAAACTGGGTTGAATCTATTCGTTTACCATTCAGCCGGATTTTTGAAATACTTTCAGTTGGTGCAACCAGATTAATGTAGTGATGCCAGTCACCGCTAATGGGGGTTGCAACTCGGTATTCGTTCATGAACTGCTGAGTAGGGCTTACCAGAATCATCATAGGGTCGCCAACACTGTCGCCATTTTTAAAACCCTGAGCAAACTGTGCCACAAGGATCGGCTTGTCTGCCGTAATCTGAAGGTGCTGGGTGACATTGAGATTTTCGAAGTACTCGCCGGCATTTAAAACAGCCGCAAGACGTGAGTTCTCGAATACCCTGGTTTTGTTTTCCGATGCAATAACGCGATAGGTGTATTTCGACCGTTCCTTCAGCATACCGATATAGTAGTGCAGGCCCCAGGCACTTACCGGTGGCAGTTGTTCAACCAGGTGATTGCACGCTTCTACTTTGGGCGGAACATAGGCACAGTTATGTCCGCTGAACACCGCAATTTTCTTATTGGCTACAACACGCGTTCCTGTTAAGTCACAGGGTCCGATACTTTCCCAGCGGGCACCCACTGAATACACGTCACCCTTGCGAAGCTTTACCTTGAATGGCGTACCTGAGGGTCTGCCGGTAGTGGTGGTAGCCGTTGGCGTGATTTCGATTTCGGTATCATCTTCTGTGGCTACGATTGATATGGCCGACAGCAGGTCGGTTGCAAGCTTAGTGTAGCCAACGGCCCGGTACTCGGTTCCCAGCACACTAATTGGCAAACCCAGGAACGTATCGGTTGTCTGATACCTGCTGTTAAGCCCATACACTGCAATCGTTGTATCAGCAGTAATGTGTACTGCCAGCCGTTCTGCCGTTTCCAAGGCTCTGAGTTGTGCTCGTGCAGGAATCTGAATCGGAACTACGGTGTTGGCGCGGACTTCGATGGTTGTTTTATACGAGATTTCTTCAATTTCGATATTTACCTTTGCGTTATAGCTGCTTGTGATAAACAACTGCAGCCGTAATGCTGCAGGCCGGTTCTGTACGTCATTACCGCCAGTCCGGAAATTCTTCATAAAACAAAGCCAGAACTCTGTGCCTTCGGAATTCTTGGTGATATACTCCGGTTCCCTGCCGGCCAAACTGCCGGCCATGCCTACAAGCAGGCAGATAAACGCAACAACTGCCGGTAAACGTGTACTTCTCACTTCATCACCAAGAAAGGGTGAACAAAAACACCAGTTTCCTGCTCCAGAACCATTAAGTACGGTCCTTGTGCCAATTCCCACTCCTCGAAATGTAAATCAAATCTGTTCTCACCGGCTGTTGCATTTATGCCTTGGATTCTCTTCACAAGTGTTCCGCGAATGTCGTACACTGCAAGATTAACCACCATTGGAGCTTGCAACGAGAACACAAAGCTGCCGGAACCGTTACCCGGGTTTGGATAGTTCCCGGCAAAACCATCACCGCCGGTTGGTTTTGTTGCCGGGGAAGTTGCAGAAATCGAGGCAGCACCTAATATAGCCCCTTCCACCAGCTCCCTGTCTCGCCGAATACTGTCAAACCTAAAGGTACCGGTAGTACCAGGTCCTTTTAAAACTTCAGCTTCTATCAAAAATAAGAGTACGTCCGCGGCAGGCACGGTTTCCCAGCATTCAAGAATCACCAGACCGCGGGTGCCAATGGTCGTGTCTGATGCAATGTAAAAATTGGTACAGTGGTATGGCATGGTTTCTCCCCCATGCGCATTTACAATACGCACCACATCAGCGGGATATTCAAGGGTAATACTGACGTGCCCGCCGTTAGTATTACTGCCCGTTACGGGGATCTGAATGGTTTCACCCCTTTCACCAGAAATGGCAGAAGGTAACTGCAGGATATCCTGAGAAAACGCTCCGGTTGACATTAAGCAGCAAACCAGAAACCAATTGATGAGGTGAGGGGAAAGAATCCGCATTTATTCAGACAAAGTTACGCTGGGTACGGTACTAGAACTCCTGCAAAACAATTACTTCGTAGCCTATTTCCTTCCTGCCAGCAACAATCATCGAATAACTGTTTCCCATAGGACCAATGTTAATCGGCAATGTGAATAACAGTTTGCGCGATTGTGAATCGTAAAAATACATCGAGCCGCGGCGATCACTACTTAACACATACACGTCTGATGTTTCACCAAAGGGAACGTTGGCCATGATTTTGTACGAACTGTCGGGATACTGTGAGTACAGTGTGTCATACGTCACCGTGATAAAATCTACATCGGCGGTAGCGTTAATTGTCCTGCGGTCACTCTGCCGCGCAATTTGCCGCAACGGAGGACTGGTAACCGAAAACAACGTCCCCTGATCTCCACGGGGTGCGTACACAACCAGCGTCCGCATGGGTGTAGATGTTGCAACCGTATGTGATGCACCTCCGGCCGATATCCTCACCTGGCCAACATCGACACTTGTGGCAAGTGAATTTCTAAAAAACACGGTACCGTTTTCTACCAACGAGCCAATAGTGGTAATTGCCGGTGTGCTGGCGGGGACGGCATTAACGAAACGTAAGAATGCTGCATTGGGTAAGGGGCTAAGGCTTCCCTCAGCCTGATCGTCTGAAAACATGAAGACTTCCAGGGTAGCGTCTGGACGTTGAGTGATCACCATGGTATATGATTTACCAGGTTCAATGGTGGTTTTACCGATATTTAATATCGTTGTAGGTGTTGATGCAGTTGTAACAGTCAGTGGCAGAACGCCAGGTGCCAGCACAACGGGCTGAGTAATTTCGGTAAAGCCAATATTCGTAGCCAGGGTTATGCCCGAGCTTACATTTGATACGCTTGAAGAGCTTGTCCGGGCTCCACTGCTTACTGTAATTCTGCCTGAACCGGGAACGCCGTTAACCACCCTCAAGATTGCCTGACCGTCAGTCTGATACAACACGGGCAGGGGCGGTACAATAATTTGTTCAACACCATTATCTTTTTCTATTGCTATAAGAGTATAGTTTTTCTGGATCTCGATGGCTGTACTGTCGGTATCAGACAGTCCATTAGCCAAGGTAAGAGTGATCACATCAGCATTGGTATGCACACACGAGGGAACCGAGATGTACGGGGCTATGGTATGCGTGGGGATGTTGGCTGCTACGGGTGTACCAAGCTGCGAAAGCTCGGCCGATGCTGGCTGACCGGTAAGGTTGCAGAGTCTCACGAATGCGCTACGTTCGGTTACCGGTTGTACGTTACGTGTGGGTGTGGCTGTATGGTCATCTTCATTAATCAGCATGAGCTGAGGTGTGCCACTTGCCTCAGTCTGGTATAGAATTAGCGAGTATGGTGTCCGTTCATCGAGCTTAACCTCGAATGTACCCATTGAGCTGAGTGTTCCGGCACGCACCGTCTGCGCACTGATAACTACGGTGCCCGGTGCAACTTCCCTATAGAGCGAAACTCCGCGATAAGGCAGTGGCTGACTTGAGATTGGAACGCCATTCAAACATCCCAGGCGAACGTCGGCTACAATGATGCTGTCGGGGAGTGCATTAATAACGCGAAGCTGTGCCGTTGGTACAGTAGTAAGAACTTTGTTTGCGTTGCTTACAATTACAGTGTCGAAGCCTGGATTCCCATTTGCTTTCGATAATACCAGTACGTCGTAGGTGCTGTTACGAACAAAACGTATCCTGTGCTGACTTTTATATTCCGTCCCTGCATCACTGACAATCTCGATATAGCCGGAGTCTGTAGGTGCTGTAACTGCGGCACTAACAAAACCAGGTAATGTGCTTGCCGTTTGGTACCCCTGCTCCATAACCAACTTTCGTGGTTTCCCGTCGGGCACTAAGTTTAAAAGGCGGACCACGCTTTCGGATGCACCCGCCGGCGGGTTAAGGATGTTTGGATCTTCCTGCATACATCCCGTCAGCACAACGGCAAGTACCGCTGCCAGCAACGCCGGATAGCGGTTAACCCTCGTCAGTTTTTGGTGTAGATTATTGTTCATGAGCTGCAATGGCACGGCAACGAACTGCAACATGCGATATTTTCGTGATTTAGTCTGACAAAGCTCTTATCGCTGTGGAAAAAAGATTACACGAGATCCTCGATGAATACGCTGCCCTGGAGCAGTCACTCAACGACCCGGAGGTGGTGAACAACCCAAGGTCTCTTCGTGATGTTTCACGAAGTTACAAGGCTTTAACACCAACAGCCGAGGCAGCACGCTTATACCTTGCCACTGCGGCCAGACTCCATGAGGCGGAAACGATGGTTAACGATACGTCGCTTGACAAAGATCTGCGTGACCTTGCCCACGAAGAAGTCCGTATTCTGGAAGCCGATCTTGAACGCCAGGAACAACATCTGCTGGTTCTGCTTGTGCCTCGCGATCCCAACGATATGAAGAACTGCATCATGGAAATCCGTGCCGGAACCGGAGGCGATGAAGCAGCGTTGTTTGCCGGCGACTTATACCGGATGTACACCCGCTATGCAGAACAACAGGGGTGGCAGGTTGGCATTATCGACTTTACTGAGGCAGAAAAAGGGGGCTTTAAAGAAATTATCCTCGATGTAAATGGCGATGATGCTTATGGGAAACTTAAAACTGAGAGTGGCGTTCATCGCGTGCAACGTGTTCCCGAAACCGAGGCCCAGGGACGTATCCATACCAGTGCGGCTACTGTTGCCGTACTGCCGGAAGCCGAGGATGTTGATGTGCAGATTAATGAGGCCGATCTGCGGATTGATATCTTCCGTTCAGGTGGGAAAGGCGGTCAAAACGTAAACAAAGTTGAAACCGCAGTACGTATCGTTCATAATCCTACCGGCATTGTGGTGCAGTGTCAGGACGAACGGTCACAGCTAAAAAACAAAGACAAAGCCATGAAGGTTCTCCGCGCACGCCTGTACGAAATGGAACTCGAAAAACAGCAAAGCTCGATTGCAGGGTCGCGAAAAGACATGGTAAGAAGCGGCGACAGATCCGAAAAAATCAGGACGTATAATTATCCGCAAAATCGGGTCACAGATCACCGCCTTGAAGGCGAACACAAAAACTATCCACTTGAGCAAATCATCGAAGGCGATCTGGATGAAGTGATCGCTGCCCTACGGGCACTCAGCCGCCCGTAGGGTGGCTGAACACCGTCGAACCCACCAGAGGACGGCCTTACGGTTATGCGTTGTATTCAACGGTGATTCGCGTGGGCGACTACATGGGGTTGCCCATACACGGTTTCGTATTGTTTTTTATGTTGTTTCGTGGAGGGCGGATGCCATCCGCCCCTACGGTTTCGTGCGGGCGACCACATGGGGTCGCCCCGACGGTCTCGTATTGTTTTTTATGTTGTTTCGCGAAGGGTGGATGCCATCTGTCCCAACGGTTTCGTGCGGGCGACCACATGGGGTCGCCCCTACGGGTTCGCGTACACAATACAGGTTAACACAACCCATCTGCGTAACCGAACCACACTAACATTCCAAACGGACGGACTACGGCCCTTCGGGCCCCACCCCCACCTCCACCACCATCGTGCCTCACCACCTACCACTACAGCTCGGCCGGTCGGCTGCGTTGCGCAGCCTACAGAGAACATCTTGGAATTCCGGAGCAATTGCTTTGCTGTATTGTGGGTGAAAGACAAGATATTGTGACCCCGGCCCCACCCCCCGGCCCCCTCCCCAAACCCCTTCGGGCTTTAGGGAGGGGGAGATAGAATCATAAGATTTGTTAATTTTTTAATGGTCAGGACGTAGGGGCGCACGGCCGTGAACCCGCAATAGGCAATCCCGCCGATTTTGTATTGTATTTTATGATGTTCCGTACAGGCCGACCATGTGCGGCAGGGCGACCACATTGGGTCGCCCCGACGGTATTATCGCAATTTATGTTGTTTCGCGGAGGGTGGATGGTATCCGCCCCGATACGGTTTCGTGCGGGCGACCACGCGGGGTCGCCCCTACGGGTATGCGTGGTGTTCAACGTTGATTCGTGCGGGCGACCACGCGGGGTCGCCCCGACGGTTTCGTATTGTTTTTTATGTTGTTTCGCGGAGGGTGGATGCCATCTGCCCCGATACGGTTTCGTGCGGGCGACCACATGGGGTCGCCCCGGCGGTATTATCGCAATTTATGTTGTTTCGCGGAGGGTGGATGGTATCCGCCCCGATACGGTTTCGTGCGGGCGACCACATGGGGTCGCCCATACGATTTCGTATTGTTTTTTATGTTGTTTCGCGGAGGGTGGATGCCATCGGCCCCAACGGTTTTGTGCGGGCGACCACATGGGGTCGCCCCTTATGAACGATTCCGAAGTGGACCTGGGTTATTACTCCTTTATTACCTTAAAACACTGCGTTATCCTTCCTTGTGAATCGAGCACACGAACGAAGTAGATCCCTCTAGAATTGCTACTCAGATTCGCTACGGTGGTATTCTGCAACGTGGCGTGTACCTGACCAAGTACATCGGTAATCTGTGCAGTAACCGGCATTGAAAAATGCAATTGTTCACGTGTTGGGTTAGGATAAACGCGAATGATACCGGTAACGGGATTTTCATTAACGCCCGAAATTTCTGATGTTCCTTCACCATACAGTTGTATTATGGCAGGGCTGCCCACACCGTCATAATGAAACTCCAACATCCCGCTGGTTCTGCCAGCTGCCGACGGCGTAAAGCGCAGGTCCATCCTCTTCTCTTCTCCCGCTGCAAGGGTAAAGGTACCACCGCCGGCACGGGTGCTGAAATCCACGGCATTGGGAAGGTTGTGCTTCGTACTGGTAATAGTAACAGGGTCGTTACTTATGTTCTTGATCGTTACCACGCTGAGGGTATCCTTGTAGCTTCCAACTCTGACGGTGTCAAAGTCTATACTTGAGTTCACGATCTGCAACCGGGGCTCGACGCCCTCACCGGTGATGGTTTGCGTGAGCGTATCCGACTGGGTGATGATGACTATCTCGGCCGTGTGCATGCCGGTGCGCTGGGGCAAAAACCGGAACTCGGCACCATGGGCGCTGCCGGCTTCTACGGTGTACCTCGGCATGCCCGACACCAGGGTGAAGGCCCCTGCATCGGCGCCTCGGAAATACAGTGAATCAACCCTGAACTTCCAACTGCCGGTGTTGCGAATAAAGCCGGAGACCACAGAATCTTTGGCCGTGGCCACCAGCACCTTCCCCATGCTGACGTTCTGCGATGCAGCCTGCGGCCTGACAACCGAGAAGACAGCATCGGACTGGTCCTGCTGCAGCAGCGGGGCATTCACATCCCACAGGATGACGGTGGTATCAGAACTCCCTGAGGCCAGGGTGGTGCCGTCGGGGCTGAAGGCAACGCTTAATACGAAGTCACTGTGTCCCGTCATGGTGTCTATCGGTATGCCCGTGGCAACATCCCACAGGATGACGGTGGAATCCCAACTCCCTGAAGCCAGGGTGGTGCCGTCGGGGTTGAAGGCGACACTCCAGATCCAGCCAAGATGCCCCGTCAGGGTGTCTTTCGGCTGGCCTGTGGCAACATCCCATAGGATGATGGTGTTATCATCATCCCCTGAGGCCAGGGTGCCACCACCCGGACTGATAGCGACGCTCCAGATCTGTTCACGATGGCCCGTCAGGGTGTCTTTCGGTATGCCCGTGGCTACATCCCACAGGATGACGGTGGCATCAGCACTCCCTGAGGCCAGGGTGGTGCCATCAGGGCTGAAGGCGACGCTTAAGACGAAGTCACTGTGCCCCGTCAGGGTGTCTTTCGGTATGCCCGTGGCTACATCCCACAGGATGACGGTGGTATCCCTACTCCCTGTGGCCAGGGTGGTGCCGTCGGGGCTGAAGGCTACGCTGCTGACGCCGCCAAAGTGCCCCGTCAGGGTGTCTTTCGGTATGCCCGTGGCTACATCCCACAGGATGACGGTTCTATCCCAACTCCCTGAGGCCAGGGTGGTACCATCGGGGCTGAAGGCAACGCCCCAGACCCAGTCATCATGCCCTGTCAGAGTGCGGATCTTTGTTCTCTTGGCTACATCCCACAGGATGACGGTGTTATCACGACTCCCTGAGGCCAGGGTGGTGCCATCGGGGCTGAAGGCAACGCTTAAGATAGACGAACCGTGCCCCCTCAGGGTGCGTGTATCACGGGAGGCTCCATCCTGAGGCTGACGAACCCTCACCAGATATGTGCTGCTGGCCGGTGCCGGCACCTTCTGCCAGCGGTGCTGCAGGCCGCTGGCCGTGCTGCTAAGAGGCTTCCACGTCCGGCCGTTATCGTTGCTGTAGTCTAAGAAAACGGTGTCGGACGGGGAGATCCCCGACCAGGTGATGACCGTGTCACTACCCACCACGAACGTCTCGCCACCGTTGGGATGGGTGAGCTTCAGCGTTGGACCGGCTACCGCTTTCCCCGGAAATCCACCGCTCGCGCTGAAGTACCCGGAACATGACTGTGTCTCGGCCTCGAAGCCACCGTAATACCGGCTCGAATCGGCCGGTGAGTAGCGTAGGGTGACGGTAGTACTCTCACCGTTGGTCAGCCGGAGAGGAAACGCCGCATTCACCACCTCAAACACAGTAGAGCCGGTGCCTCGCTTTATGCCGGTAATCGTAAAATCCGCATTCTTCGCCGTGAGCGTGATGGTGGTATCGTACGTACTGCCCGGCTGCCGTTTGCCAAAGGCTATAAAACGCGGACTCACCTCCAGCTCCGCAACAGCACGCTGTGGCGGAGCGTAGCTCCCGGAGGAGTTAGCACCCTGCCACTGCATTGCTACGGACGTGATGCCGGCTGTGCAGCTCACATCGCTCTGCCACTCCACCGTACACGGTGAGCTGCCCTGGGCAATCTGAAGTATCGTACGGTACACATGTTCTGCCTGCTCCACGGAGGTCACGTTTTCAAACACCTGACCACCGGTTTGCGAGGCTATATCGTGTAACGACTGTGGCGCAGGCATCCCCACCGTAACACAGTAAATGATACAACCCTGACTGCGTGCCTCCGTAACAATCCTGCCTACCTGCGGATCCGTCCACGGTGCACCGTCGGTAAGAAAAACAATCACTTTCTGATGCTTCCCTCTCTTGCTAACCAGCAGACCGCCGGCCATCGGGTTTATCAGCCCTGCGTCGTAGTCGGTACCGCCCATGGCGCGTATGGAGCTGATGGAATTCATCAGCTTGGTGCTGTCGGTGGTAAAGTCCTGGTTCAGGTAATTGTCTGTATCAAAGCTCGTGATGGCACATTCACTCCTGCTCGGAAGTAGTCCATTGACCCACGCCGCTGTCGCCGCCTTGGCTATATCCAGATTCGTGGAGCCTACCGATCCCTGGCTCATCGATCCCGACACGTCGATCACCAGCACGCTGGAGAGCTCCCTGGGTGGCTGTGCCGGCGGACAGCTTACACTCGTGACCGTGCGCACAGTGCCGTTTTCGGTAATGCTCACATCGGCTGTACCCGGGCGGGCCTGATCGCCGCCGGCATCAAAGGCATAGAACCGTGCCTTCACCGTCGGAAAACCCGACGCATCAATATCAAACACCGACACTGACTGTGAGTAGGCTACCAGGCTACTCACAACGAAGAAACAGGTTAGGACTGTTTTCATGTTTGGCTCTCCGGAAACAGGTGAAAAGTGTATTCTAAAATAATACAATCTCAACCACCATCGCCAATGTCTAAATCATGATGTATCGGATCGGTGGGGCATGTGCGCTAGTGACCATGCGGGGTCGCCCATACGATTTCGTATTGTTTTTTATGTTGTTTCGCGGAGGGTGGATGCCATCTGCCCCGACGGGTTCGTATTGTGTTTATGATGTTTCCGACCCAATCAATTCTGCTCTGAGTAATTTTGTCTATGGGTGAAATTCTCCGTAACCGGTTAAAGCAGAAAGGATTCGATTCCGAGCATCAGGAAGCGCTCCTTAGTCTTCTGGTGGCTGCCGATGTGTTAAACAGGAAGCTGCAGCAAATCTGTGAACAGTATTCCATTACGCACCCTCAGTATAACGTTCTTAGAATCTTGCGGGGTTCGTATCCTAATGGACACCCGCGTTCTGAGATCATTGCAAGGATGTTGCAACGAGCTCCGGATGTTACACGGTTAATAAACCGCCTGGAGAAGGTTGGCCTTGTGTGCAGGGCCCGTACTACCGAGGATCGCCGACTGTCTCTAACCTTTATCACCCCAAAAGGCATTGAGCTGCTCAATGCGATGCATGCCGACATAACAAGCCTTGGAACCGAGCTTCAGGAGCGCCTGAACGTTGAAGAAGCCGCCGATCTGATTAAATATTGCGAGCGTATTATTCAATGGGACCTGGAATAACCTGCATATTCTCCTTTTTAGCGGCATGGTTGATGTGGACGGTGCCTGCACCGGCACAACAGCTGTCATACGACTCGCTGGCAGGTTTGTTCGTGAAAGAGCTGAATGCACTGCGTGCAGATCCTGCATCGTATCTGCCACGCATCGAGGAATACCGAGTCCAGGTTCAGTCGTTCACACCCAGCATTAAAAAACTCAATAAAGCCGTCAGTGAGATTAAAACGATCCTGGCAAAACAGAGCCCCCTTCCCCCACTTACCGTTGACTCTACATTAATGAAGGCAGCGGCTGACCATGTAGCCGATGCGGCAGCTACCGGTATTTTGGGCCATATCGGAAGCGATGGTTCAAACCCGGGTACCAGGGTGGCACGGTATGGATTGTATCGGGATTTGTCAGAAGCAATTACATACGGACATTTGAGTACAGCCCTGATGCTGGCATCGTTCCTGGTTGATGAAGGAACACCCGACAGAGGTCACAGAAAATCAGTACTGGCGTCTCAGTACACCAAAATTGGCGTTGCCATTGGCTACCATCCAAAGTACGACATTCAGCTTGTTGTACTGGTTGGTAATTAAAGAGCCGTATCTGTCCACTCTTAGTACCAACACCTGCATACCCCTACAGCGGTATTGTTCCATGCTTCTTTGCGGGGTTACTATCCACCTTTGTTGACAGCCGCCTCAATGCCGTAATCAGCTCTCTTCGAGTGTCTGCGGGTTCAATCACGTCATCCACGTAGCCACGTTCTGCAGCCTCGTATGGATTGGCAAATTCTTTATTATACTCGTCGATGAGCTGCTGGGTTCGTTTTTCGATTTGCTCGGGTGTAGGAGCAACCGAATCGCTACCGTTAGCCTTTTTCCTATCCTTGTATAGTATTTCAACAGCCCCTTTAGCTCCCATTACGGCGATTTCGGCTGTTGGCCAAGCAACATTATAGTCGCCACGAATATGCCGTGAACTCATCACATCATAAGCGCCGCCGTATGCTTTACGCGTAATAACAGTCAGCTTAGGAACGGTTGCCTCGCAATAGGCATACAGGAGTTTTGCTCCGTGGCGTATGATACCGCCCCATTCCTGGTCAGTTCCGGGAAGAAAGCCGGGTACATCCTCGAAGGTTACCAGCGGAATGTTAAACGCATCACAGAACCGAACAAAGCGTGCACCTTTTACGGAACTTGAAATATCAAGAACGCCGGCAAGAGATGCCGGCTGATTGGCAACAATGCCAACGGGCAAACTATCGAGTGTTGCAAAGCCAACAACCAGATTCGAAGCAAATTCTTCGTGAACTTCAAAAAAATCCCGCTCATCAACCACTTCGCGAATCACGTCCTTTATATCGTAAGGATGATTAGGATTTTCCGGAATGATTGTTTCCAGCTTCTTACATGTTCTGTCGGGTACGTCGGTGGTTGGTAAGTGTGGTGGATTCACTCGATTGCTTGACGGCAGGTAGCGAACAAGCTTACGTACCGCGAGCAGACACTGCACTTCGTCGTCCATTGCAAAGTGAGCAACACCACTTCGCGAAGCATGGGTTTCGGCCCCTCCAAGTTCTTCGAACGACACATCTTCGTGAGTAACAGTTTTTACAACTTCGGGTCCGGTCACAAACATGTAGCTGCTGCCCTTCACCATAAACACAAAGTCCGTAAGTGCCGGCGAGTACACAGCGCCGCCGGCACAGGGTCCGAGAACCACGCTTATCTGTGGCACCACACCGCTGGCAAGTGTATTGCGCAGAAATATATCGGCATAACCTCCAAGGCTTACTACACCCTCCTGAATTCGAGCACCACCGGAATCATTCAATCCGATAATTGGTGCCCCAATCTTCATTGCGTGGTCCATCACCTTGCAGATTTTTTCGGCATGAACCTCGCTGAGTGATCCTCCAAAAACTGTGAAGTCCTGCGAAAAAACACACACATGCCTACCGTCAATGGTGCCAACACCGGTAACAACGCCATCGCCGAGTGGACGTTGCTTGTCAAGACCAAAGCGAGAGCTCCGGTGACGTGCCAGCATATCGAACTCCTTAAATGATCCATCGTCTAACAATACCGACAGACGTTCTCTGGCTGTAAGCTTGCCCTTTGCATGCTGCTGTGCAATACGTTTCTCGCCTCCTCCAAGAAGGGCTTCGTTTTTTAGTTCTCTCAGTTTTTCAATCCGGTTGCTCATGGCTATTCCTTATTAGGGCAAACTATGGTTTACACATTTTACACTCAGGCAGGTGGTACAAACCGCAACGTCTGCTTCACCCCCCTCTAATGACAATGCACCTTATCGGCTCGATGATCAAAAATACATCTCGTAATTTGCGTACCTATGGCTTACAGAATACTTCTACTTTGTTCCGGCCTTTTAATGATGTTTGCCGTGTTCAGTCTGGTCCTCACCATTGGTTCGGTTGTGGGTGGCAGCGATACATGGAAGGGCAACTTAATCCTGGGACTGTGTTTCGTGACGTTAACAACGGTGTTTCTGGTTGTCGGGCTGATAAAACGCAAGGCTGTATATACCAGAATCGAAACCGAAATTGCTGCTCAGTTAGTTCAGCACAATTATGTTGACGCGAAAGTTTTTGCACAATCGGCAGGGATATCACTCGATGATGCCAGAGACCAGCTTGACAAACGAATGAAAACCCGTGGCTGGCAACGAACCGAACTTCCGGAGTACAACGCTCAATATCATAAGAAATAGAAAAGGGGCTTGAGCACGTACCCAAGCCCCTTAACAGTTCCTGTTTATTAAAATTTCTGAACTTGCACTGACTGAATGCCGGTACCTGTTTTTACGATTACGGTATACGTCCCTGCAGCACCATTCAATGGCATCGTAAACATATTTCCTGTCGATGTGGTACGCTGAACTTCTCTCCCAAGTGCGTCAACAACAACGATGGTTGCTTCCGGTGCGCCTTCGATAACGATGTGAGATGTAAATGGGTTGGGATAAACAGTAACCGGACTTGTAACGTCTGCCGATACGTCTGCAGGGCCTACGATAAAGTTGTCTGACCAGCGGCGGCAGCCATCATCATTTGATATCAAGACGCGATAGTATCCGTCGCCCGTAATGGCAGTACTTTGCTCAACGGCACCACTAATGGCCTTCCCATTTTTAAACCACTGATAGTAAACATCCTGTACCGAGCAGGTGAGTTGTTGATCCTGACGCGAAATAACGGGTTCCGGAAGTGCCGGCGTTATTGTTATGTGCAGTGTATCTGAAAAACCAATGCAGTTATAGGTATCGGTGATTTCCACGTACACCGTGTATTCTCCTTCTGCCAGTTCTGCAAGCTGAAATTTGGAAGGTATCGGGGTAGGCCGAATTGTGCCGTTCACGTACCACCTGTAGGTGGGATAACCTGGTGGTGCCTGAATTGTAGAGTCGGTGAGCATACACAGCACAATCGAACTGGTCTTGGTGTTTAGAGCCGTGTTTGGACCGCACTTGGTATGAGCAACAAATGAGTCTGTAAACTTGCCACCTTCAACTGTTTGTGCATCGAACGTAGCGCGTGTGTCAAAGTAGCCCGCTACAACAACCTCGCCTTTTTGATTTGCACGGATGCCGGTACCGAGGTCATCGTAAGGACCTCCAGCGGACTTCACCCACTCTACGTCGCCATTAGGCCACAGACGCATAAAAAAGATATCATCGCCGCCTTGAGTGGTCACCGTGGTACCGCCCAGAACCGCAGTACTGTCAAAGGTGCCAATAACGTACATTGCTCCCTTGCTGTCGGCATAAATCGCCCTACCGGTTTCAGTTAGTTCTCCACCATAATTACGGACTAAATCAATCTCACCATTTTTTGTAAATCTGCATACGAACGCATCTTCATACAAGTCGCTGTTAGCAGATAACATCTGGGTATCGAAGGTGGTTTTTCCGAACATAGCGCCGGTAGTCAGGAAGCGTCCTTCGGAATCAGCAAAACCGCTAATGACTTTATCCTTCCGTTGGGTACCGATTTTCTTGGCCCACTGTGTTTCGCCATTTGCTGTTAGTGCCCAAACAAAAAAGTCCTGTTCATTTAACAGTGCAACCAGGGAATGTCCAACCGGAAAGTTTACGGTACCATTAAAGTAACCTGTTGCATATACGCGGTCGCCATTGGGACTAACACCAACAGACAAGGCCATATCGGACTGACCGCTGCCGGCGCTGCGCACCCAAACAACGTCGCCATTTGCAGAGAGCTTACACACAAAGATGTCCGTATTCCCAGCCGAGCTAATCTGCTTGGTATCAAACTTTGCAGTTTTACCAAAGCCCCCTGCCAGGTACACCATGCCAAGGGAGTCAACAGCAATAAACGGCGAAGGCTCCGAGTATCCCGGGGCACCGAACACTTTCACCCACAAAAGGATACCGCTTCTATCGAACTTGGCAATAAACATGTCAACATCGAACGGTTCAAGAGCCTCTATCATTTGTCCGCCAACCATTGCCTGGTCTTCGAACGCCCCGGCTACATAGTAGTTTCCTTTATTATCAGCAACAATGCACGAGACTTCGTCAAGGCTGTACCCGCCGTAGGTATCAAAATCAACAGCTTTGCCGCTGGTATCAAACCGTGCAGTAAAGCCGTCATAATTTCCAATACCCAGCATGAGTGTAGTATCCACACGAACCGAGTCGGAAAAGGTACCTGCAATGTGGGCATGACCATCTATACCAAGTGCCAGCGAAAATGCTTCGTCAAACGTTGGACCGGTAACAGTTTTAATCCACTTATAGTTTGGTTGTGCCAGAGCTAGTGTGGTAACACTGCACATCAGGATTGCTACCAGCACAAGCTGATGTAAAAATCTGTTAATGAAGATCATGGTCACTCCAGAATTAATTATTCAATCAGTCCGCGGCCCATTTTGCTGATTTGGCCGGATTCTTTCAACTCAGACAAGACGGAATCAATAATACCATTGACGAAGACACCGCTCTTATCGGTACTATATCGTTTTGCTAGTTCAATAGCTTCATTGATTGTAACTTTTATCGGAATATCCGGGCACGAGAGAAGTTCAGCAATTGCCAGTTCCAGTAAAATCTTATCCAGAGTGGCAATCCGCTCCATTTCCCAGTTTTCCAGGTTTCGCTTTATAAGGTCATTAATGATTTCGCGGTTGTCACGGATTTTTTCAATGATCGTAATAGCGTACCGAACTTCATCGTCAGCCCATTCAATGGGAATATCGGCTTCCAGTTCTTCAACTTCATCTGGTCGCAGAATCCGACCTCCGCTGTTTGCCTCCGGAGAGTCAAATGTGAACCGTCGGAAAAACACATGTTCAAAGATGTCATCAAATGGAATTTCACCATTGGATGATGCTGCCAGGACCTGAAACACTTTTTCGCGCGCAAGGTGTCGCGATCCGTTAATCTTTTTTTTCTTGCTTAGTGGAAACCCGTTGCTCAACTACGTTGCTTTCGATACCGTAAAAATCTTATAAGCCGCGAATTGATGGTGTTCCGGTGAACATACCGTGAACGTGGCGTACTTTTTTAATTCGCTCCTCGGCAATGGCATTACTGGCTTCGATCGTAAGAATATTCTTGTCGCGTGCCGTTGTAAGGATATTCATCGTGATATCATAAATACCCTCTGCCTGGCGCATCACTGAGTCTCTGTCGTAACCGGTAACTTCGGATGCCACGTTCATCAGCCCGCCCGAGTTAACCACATAATCGGGTGCATAAATGATATTTTGCTTTTGCAGTGCTGCAGCATGAACATCTTCGTTTTGAAGCTGGTTGTTTGCAGCCCCGCACACAACGGAGCATGACAGTTGTGCTATGGTTTCGTTATTAAGCACTGCCCCTAAGGCATTGGGCGAGAAGATATCGCAAGGAGTTGTAAACACTTCATCGGGCGATATCACGGTAGCACCGGTTTCGGCAGCAACTTTATTGGAACGCTCTTCGTAGATATCCGAAACAAAAACAATTGCTCCGTCCTTCACCAGATGTTTTACAAGATTCGACGCTACGTGACCTGCACCCTGAACTACGACACGCTTTTTTGACAGTGCGTCGGTACCCCAGGCAAATTTTGCTGCTGCCTTCATCCCTGAATATACACCAAAGGCGGTCACCGGTGACGGGTCACCTGACCCGCCTACGCCACCTACACCGGTAACAAACCGGGTTTCCATCCTTATCCACTCCATGTCGCGAACGCTGGTACCAACATCTTCGGCAGTAATGTATCTGCCACGCAGACTTTCTACCATTTTGCCATAGGAGCGGAATTTGGCTTCGCTCTTGTCGGTGCGGGGGTCTCCGATAATCACAGCCTTTCCACCACCCAGATTAACTCCGCTGACAGCAGCTTTATAGGTCATGCCTCGCGATAGCCGAAGGGCATCTGTTATTGCGTCTTCATCAGTGGCATAGTTCCACATGCGGGTTCCGCCCAGAGCCGGACCAAGAGACGTATCGTGAATGGCGATTACTGCGCGCAGGCCGGTAACCGGATCGGAACACAGAACTACTTGTTCGTGCCCCATTGTCTGGAGGGTGTCAAAGAGCTTCATATTTATCCTGTTGTGTCAATTTCAGAAATGCAAAATACGGAAACCCAATAGTGTAACTCTCAATGTAACAAAACAAATCGTATTCTGAGTGCAGTATGCATAGCGTATGGCGTAAGCCTCCATCCAGCACCTGTGAACTCTGCTTTATCGGTTTAATAGTCATTCCGGAATGCGTCCCGGTGCAACAGACAAAAAAAGCCGCATGAAAGCGGCTTTTTAAGGTATGAGTGATTTTTCTGCAAGATTTAGTTGCGAGGACCGCGGTCACGATCCATACGCGGGCGTTGCTCGCGTGGGCGTGCCTCGTTAACAACCAGGTTCCTGCCAGCAACACTACGTCCGTTTGTGGCTTCGATTGCAGCGTTGCCATCTGAGTCTGGCATCTCTACAAAACCAAATCCACGGCTGCGGCCTGTAAACTTATCTCTGACCACAGAGGCAGATTCAACTGTGCCGTACTCAGTGAATACCGAACGAAGCTCATTGTCGTCCATCGAGTATGGCAGGTTACCAACATAAATATTCATACAATACATCCTTTGCGGATCAGTGGCGATATCGTCACCATACACTGAATTAATAATCGACGCGATATCGTTAGCTCGGCGATCCGCCCACGAACCAATGATGCAAATTATGGTAGAAAACCATACTTTGATACCATTCACACCAAAAACAGCTAAAAAAACCTTTTTCTGACTCTTTGTCATCGTCAGATTTTTGTTGCATCATCGTAGTTTTTCTGAACCTGGGTCCAGTTAACGATATTCCACCAATTCGTAACGTAGGCCGCTCTGTTATTGCGGTATTTCAGGTAGTAGGCATGCTCCCATACGTCGATGCCCATAAGCGGGATGGTGTTCCATTGGGTGAGTTTGTGCTGGTTTTCGGCCTGCAAAATCAATAGTTGTCCGTTGGACCGAGAATAATGCAGCAGTGCCCAGCCGCTTCCTTCTACTGCATTGGCAGCGGCAGAAAACTGATCCTTCATTGCCTGAACTGACCCGAAGCTCCGAACGATTGCCTTTTCGAGTGTACCTGACGGATTACCACCGCCGCCGTGTCCGGCAGGTGCCATTACCTGCCAGAACATCGAATGCAGAAAATGGCCGCCTCCATGAAAAGCGGCTTGTTTTGACCAATGCTGAATTAAGGCGTAGTCGGCCTGTGCCCGTGCCTTTTCCAATGCATCTTGTGCCTTTATCAGCCCATTCACATACCCCTGGTGGTGTTTATCGTGGTGCAGCTTCATTGTTTCGGCATCAATGTACGGCTCTAATGCTTCGTATGGATAGGGCAACGGAGGAAGAGTGGGCGTTTCGGGTTGCGTTTGATGATTTGTTTCTGCCAGGACCGGGATGCTGCCTGTAGAAAGAACTGCGGGAACTGCCAGTGCTGCCGCAGTGGAAAGGAATGTGCGTCTGCTGCTCATAATACCTGTACCTTATAACTGTGTAAGAAACTGTTCCAGTTCCTTTACATCTTCTTCACTGCCCATAAAACAGGGTATGCGCTGATGCAACGAACTGGGAATAATGTCCAGAATACGTTCAAACCCCGTTGTTGCCCTTCCACCCGCCTGCTCGACGATAAACGACATCGGGTTTACTTCGTACACAAGCCGAAGTTTACCCTGTGGAGACGTCTTGTCAGCAGGATACATAAAAATGCCACCATAGTGCAGCGTACGATGGATATCAGCCACCATTGTACCAACATACCTCAGCGAGTACGGCCTCTGCCCGTCATCACTGGGTTCAAGCAGGTGACGGACGTAGCTGCGGACCCCTTCGCTCCACTTGTGGGAGTTGCCGCTGTTTACACTGTAAATACTGCCGCGCTTGGGAATCTGTAACTTCTCGAAGGTTAGTAAAAACTCGCCGATTGTAGGATCGTACGTAAATACATCTACTCCACTACCCGTTGTATAGACAAGCTGCGTACTCGATCCATACATGGCATAGCCGGCAGCAACCTGCTTATACCCCGGCTGCATCACGTCAGCCTCGGTACCGGGACTGGTGTCGGACTGGTTAAGGCGACGGTAGATACTAAAAATCGTTCCTATCGAAACGTTAACGTCGATGTTGCTGGAGCCATCCAGGGGGTCGAACACCAGCACATACTTGCCTTTGGCATACTCATCGGGAATTTGGATCAAACCGGATTCTTCCTCCGATGCCATAACACAAAGATGCCCGCCATGGTCCATGGCCCTGAAAATCACATCATTGGCATGAATGTCGAGCCGCTTTACGCGTTCACCGTGGACGTTGGTGGACTCGGTAAGGCCCAGAATGTCATTTAAACCTGAGCGGCGCACGTCGTGGGCAAGTATCCGTATTGCAAGCGTCAGGTCACGCAGTAATCTCGAAAACTCTCCGGTAGCCGAAGGATGCAGGGCACCCTGCTCCACAATGTGTCGCTCGATGGTTACCAACCTCGAAGTTTTTACCAAGGGCATCGCTGTAACTACGACTCTTTTGTTGGGTTGAGACGTACCGAGAGAACCGGACACGGAGCTTTGCGAAGCACTCGCTCCGTGGTGCTTCCAAAAAGAAAGTGTTCAAAACCGCTGCGTCCATGCGTACCTATCGAGATGATCGAACAGTTATTCTCCCTGGCATAACCGCAAATCTCGTCACTGGCCCTTCCCCGCTGAACCTTGGTAACAACCTTAAAATTTTCTGCCTCAAGAGCTGCAGCCTGTTTCCCAAGCTCCGTTTCGGCGTTGTTCTGAAGTTCCAACTCAATGTCGGCAAAGCCCACTTGAGCGTAACTCCAGTCAGCCGGATACACCACGGGTTCTACCACGTGCAGTAAATGCAGCGTTGCTCCAGTTCCCCGGGCAATCTCCTTTGCCATGGATAACGCTTTAATGCTGTTTTCCGAAAAATCAATCGGTACCAATATTGAGTTAACCGTGAACATGGCATTTTCCTAGGTATGTTTGCGATGTATGCAATGTAGCAAAAGACACGACTACAAAGGACATTATTCATGACAATTATTTGTCAGCTCTTTCTTTTTTTGTTACCCGTCTTCCTGTTTTTTTCTGCCTCTTCAGCTCATGCTCTTGCCTCTGACACCGATTTGGGGTGGGGTGCCCTGATTGAAAATGCCGACCAAACTGCCGTCACGCACTTCCGTAATGCCCTGCAGGAAAACCCCGATGACGAGCGTGCCCTTCTGGGGTTAAGCTTTGCGTATGGGCTCCGTTTAGACGATGCTGCTTCGTGGAATGCTTACCGCTCTTTTCTTGACAAGACAGCCGACCCGAATCCGTACATCTATGCCGCACAAAATACCAGATGGTTCTCCGTTGGAGCAAACCGAAAGGGGCTTGGGCTTCGGGCTGTATTGCGTAACACTGTCAGCCACCCTGACCCCAATGGGATTTTACGCGTGATCTGTTTACAGTATCTGGGACAGTTGGCCGAACGCGACAACCAGCTTCGGGAAGCAAATTCATACTACTCCGAAATTGGCGCTCTTACTAAGTGGCGGATCATTGGTCCGTTTCACAATATTTCGGGATCGGGGTTCGATAAGGTTTTCGAGCCTGAACTTGTAGATAACCCTGAGGCTGAATATAAGGGAAGCGACCTACGTACCGTTCGCTGGTTTACACCACACAATATCAGGCGCGATTGCTGGACCGACATTGCGCGTCACTTCTCTACGGTTCAGGGTGTTTTCTATGCACGCACCTATGTGCACTCGCCTACCACTCAGTCCGTTCAGATGCGTATCGGTACGTCGGGTGCATTCCGGCTGTTCCTGAACCAGCAGATGATTCTTGATACGATAGAAGAACGAAATAACGATGTTGATACGTACATAGCAGAAGTAACGCTGCAGGCCGGTTGGAATCAGATAACTGTTAAGCTATGCAACAGTAAACTGGACAGGTGCAATTTTCTGTTGCGAATAACAGATAAGAGCGGAACTGCTATTTCGGATCTCGAATATTCTACGGCACCACAGCAGTTTCCTACGTCCACGACTCTGGTAAAGCCCCTTGATCATCCATTTCTTGCCTTCTTCCGTAGTCAGATAGAAAAATTTCCTAATCGTCCGGAAAATTACCTTCTGCTTGCTAACGCATTGTTGCGTAATGACGAAGTGGATGAAGCTGAAGAAATTATTTCTAAACTACTTGGCAGGCATCCGAATTTTATCTGTGCACTCATGCTGGCCCTTGAAACAAATCAGCGGGCTAACCGGTACGACGAGTCAATCACCACTATTGAGCATATTACCAATACGCGTCCTGACCTGCCAATTTCACTTGTTTACTCGTTTAGCAGGGCTGTTTCAACCAAACAACTGGATACCGCCGACGCAATTCTGAATAACATCGGTAAGACATTGCCGGAATCAAACGATTACTACGAAGCAGCAATTGAACTTGCCCGGTTGCGAAACGATGTTGCGCTTGTATCCACACTACAGGCAAAAGCGTTCGAGACCAACCCCCAGATTCTTGACTTTGCCTCGGCAGCAGCAATGCTCGCACTTAGAACAGGTGGAGGATATGCTAAAGCAATTGATATTATCAATACGCACTTGTCGTATAACTGGAATGAAGGCGGATTGCTGATGAAAGCGGCATTGTGCGAAGATGCTATGCAGTATGCTGACTGGGAGAGCACATACAAAGAACTGTTTGAACTGTCGCCACTGGCTCCCGGTTTTCACAGCAGGATGGCTGACTCGTACGCCGCACGAAGAAAATGGGATGCCGCCTTGAAGTCAATTACACTTGCCTTGGAAGATGCTCCCGGCGTCTCGTGGATGTGGCAGCAGTCAGGCATTTACAGGAAGGCCCTTTCTGACAGCAGTGGGGCAGGGTCTGACTTTAAACAGGCAATTGCAACAGATCCGGCAAACTTCAGTGCACGCGAACTCCTGCGCGAGCTTACCAATACTCCTTCACCATTCAGCGTGATGCAAACCAACAATATCGACAGCCTTATCCGCACATCGCCGTCTGCAATTGACTACCCGGATAAGCAGTCCGTAACTCTTCTGCTTGATAAGCAGCGTGTAGTCTACGATGGCAGCAGATGCAAGGTTCGGTTCGAGATGCTGGTTCGTGTTTTAAATAATTCCGGGATCGATTCATATAAGGAAGTTACGTTACCAGGAGGCGATAATACGATTGTAGAAAAGGCAGTAGTGATTAAGGCAAACGGACGTGAAATTCCGGCTGACAGAAACGGCAGTTATGCGGTGTTTAAAAACCTTGAACCAAACGACTTTATCTACGTGCGTATCAACTGGTCCGAATCAACTCAGGGTGAACTTGCCGGTTACTTTTTCGACGAGTTTGGAATGAACGATTATGTCCCGTCTAAAATTGTCCGGTATAGCTTACTCACCCAAAAATCCGAACGGTATTCCTGGAATTTTGTAAATGGCGAGGTACAGCAGTATTCAAAGGATACGCCTCTTGGAAACTTGCAGGTGTGGGAGTTACGAGACCAACCGGCAATTACCGAAGAGGAAGATATGCCATCGTACGGTGCGATTGGTAAAATCCTTTATATTTCATCGGTCCCCCGCTGGCAGGAGATCGTGCAGTGGTATTACAATATTGCCCGAACCAAAACTAGATCATCACTTGACGTACGCACAAAAATGAATGAGCTGTTCCCACCAGGTAAGCAATACACCAAACAGGAGATTATCGAGGGCGTATATCACTTTATCACCACCAACATTCGCTACTCAAATGTTCCGTTTCGCCAAAGCGGTGTTGTACCGCAGACTGCCCGCGATGTGCTGGTTACGCGGATCGGCGACTGTAAGGATGTGGCAACGCTGTGCATTTCAATGCTGGCCGAGCGAGGCGTAACAGCCTATCACGCCCTTGTAAGAACAAACAGTTCGCCCCTCAGGAAACAGCCACTACCGTCAATTCCATTCGACCATGATATTGTGTATACCGAACTTGACGGCAAGCCGTTGTTTATGGATTTGACCGCCGAAAATGTTCCGTTGTACAGTGTACCATTCGGCGATCTGGAAGCACTGTGCCTGGTTATACGGCCGGGCGAGTCAACTCCGTCCCTACTGCAAAAGCAGTTCTTTACCCCGAATGTAATGAGGCTCAATACAAACCTGTCTATCCATGATGATCTTGGTGCCGAGGTTACACAGCAGTACTGGCACAGCGGAGCACGAACAGAGTTTTACCGCTCAGCATGGAAAACGCTAGGCCCCACCGAAGTTGAGCGCTCAATCAGAGAAGGACTGTCGAACGACTGGCCCGATGTTCAACTGGAAGACTATTCGATTAATCACCTGGATACCATACTGTCGGAAATTGATTATACACTGCATTTTTCGATTCCGGATTTCGTTATGGAAGCTGAGGGGTTGCGTATTATTAAACTTCCATGGTATTCACCATTTGAACCATTGGCAGCGCTTGGATACAGCACCCGAACACACCCTTACGAGTTTTCCAAGTACGTTGATACTCTGGTGGAAACCATAACGATTAACATACCCGACGGATACGAGGCAATCGGTTTAACAGAGTCGGAACACTTTGTGGGTCCGGTGTCATACGTACAGCGCACCGCCCGTCAGTCATCAGCTACACTCACACTGTCACGCACGGCCGTGTTTCAGCGCAATTATGTGATGCCCGAGGAGTATGCTAACTTTAAAACATACTATGGGAATGTTGCACGGTCAGACCGACAAGCACTGTTACTCGTGCCCAAGGGTACGGTGATCCAGCGAGTTACTCCGGGCAAGGTAAAAGTTCCCAAAGGAGGGCGTAAACACTAAGTGTTTGTTGTTTTGGTTGGTAGATGAGCTGTATCCAAACCGGTGCCACACCGTGTTTACCAATCATCTATATTAACGTTGTTGATGTAATTGGGGAAATCGTGAGACTGCATTTCGATCGTACGTTGTTTGACGCTGTGCTCTGCCTGAACGGTGCTATAGATACTGATGTACTTGAGCAATACTTTAGTAATGTACCGATTATTGCTGCCGACGGTGCTGCCAACACACTTTACTCACATGGGATAATCCCCGACATGGTAGTTGGCGATCTGGATTCGGTTCTCGATGACACCCTTGAGGCAGTACGACCCTATTCGCAAATCGTTCAGATTGTGGATCAGGACATCACAGATTTCGAAAAATCCTTACGGGTTTCCCAGTCACAGTTATGGAATCGGGTACTGGTTACCGGACTGCACGGTGGCGATCTGGAACATACGCTGAACAACTGGTCGGTGTTTTACCGCTACGCCCAGACTCAGCCCCTTACCATCCTTGACGGAAACCGGTATGTGATTTCAGTGGTTGACAGCTTGTTGGTTGCTCTGCAGCCCGGTGAGATTGTCTCGCTTATTCCACAGCCTTCGGCACGCATCAGTACCAGTGGACTACAGTGGAATCTTGACGACGAGAGCCTTGAAATGGGAATACGTGAGGGTGCAAGAAACAGAATCACCGAGACTGAAGCCCGGATACAAATTCATCAGGGCTCGCTACTTTTTGTGTTTAATGCCCGCCTGCCATTTGCACCTGTATTGTCCGATTAGCTAAGTTCGAGCTGTTAGTTTTTGTTTTACCGGTTTTACCTGCGAGTTTATATGCGTCGTGACATCACAACCTGGTGGAGTCCTAACCTCCAAAAAAATATGGAAATCGTTGCCTACGGCAACTATGGACCGGCTCTGCTGATGTTCCCGAGTGCAGCTGCTGACTACCTTGAATACGAGCGGTTTCACCTGATCGAGGCTATTGAACCGATAATAAACTCCGGTAAGTTCAAGGTGTATTCAATTAACAGCATTAATTCCGAGAGCTGGCTGAATGATACCATGCATCCTACCGATAAGGCAATCCGGCACCAGCAGTACAACAACTATGTTATCGAAGAAGTTGTGCCGTTTATTATCCGCGACTGCGATGGTCTGGTTCCAATCTATACTACCGGCGTCTCACTGGGTGCCCTGCATGCAGTTAACTCGTTTTTACGTAGGCCTGATGTGTTTGAAGGCTCAATCGGCATGAGTGGTATCTATGACTTAAAGGCATATACCAAGGGGTATTTTGACGAGAACTGTTACTTTAACTCGCCACTTGACTACATGCAGAACATGGAAGACCCATACTGGCTGAACCTGATGCGTTCAAAACGTCACCTGTACCTTGTAAGCGGAAGAGGCTCCTACGAAGACCCTGCGGCATCAGTGGTCATGGGGGATACCCTTACAAGCAAGGGTATCCCACACGAAGTTGACTTGTGGGGATATGAATGGGGACACGACTGGCCAACCTGGAGAGCGATGCTGCCTCACTACTTGTGGTCGCGGTTTTAATTCAACTACACCGCCTGAGCCGTTTGGTAATCTTCAACCATACATGACTTGTGCGTAGTTCGGATCGCGGCCAGCACCAGCTTATGTGTTTCTTCGGCAGTTTCCGACAATGGGTGTACTGTGTCAGGATCCAGGGCACCAAGGTCATCTAGGATTTGCATCCATAGCTTTACCAACCGGATTCGGTGCAGCGTGCCAAACAGGAAACGTCGAAACTCCGTCCTGTCAGCAGCACCCAGCGCCATCTCTAACGCTGCGCCTGCCTCCATTGCATCGGCAAACATTCGTCTGAGTAAAACCATCTCACGCTCAGCAGTGGGATAGGCTGACGGTATTGATGCCATCCGAATTAACATTTCGTATGTTTTTTCCTGCAACGGCGTTGGCATGGAAGTTCTCCAAAAGAGTGTACTTCAGTAGTGCACCTGCAACGCAAAATGTGACAGGTGGAAGGGGGCTTTGCTACTGTGCCAAACCAATAACTACCTGCATGATCATGGTCGCAGCCAACTTGGCAGTTCGGTTGTCAACGTCGAAGGGCGGACATGTCTCCACAACGTCGAAAGATTTTAGGTAGCCGGATTGTGCTGTACTGCGTACCAAAAATGCTACCTGCTCCGGATAAAGTCCGTCAGCCGACGGAGCACTTACTCCGGGTGAAAAAGCCGATGCAAACACATCCATGTCAAGTGAAAGATGAATTCGCTCCGCTACGCCTGCCTTGCCAATTGCCAGCCGCGCAGTAGTACGTTCACGGGCCTCACCCAGCATGAATACACTTGCTTTATGCTGACGCAGGTATTGTAAATGCGAGGCTGCCACGGCGGTTTCCTGAAGTCCGTACTCAACCATTGCACCGGGGGGTATCAGTGACCCGTGATACTCCAGTACCTGCCTGAAAGGCGAACCGCTGTGAGCTCTTGACTGATCAATTAACGGCCTGACGTCGGCATGTGCGTCGATATTGATAATGCCAAATGGTTTGCCTATGGTACCGTGTGCCATTAGCGATGGCCAGGCGGTATCATGTCCACCTCCAAGAACGATGGGGACAATGTTCTCCTGAAGAAGAAACCGAACAACGTCGTGCACTTCATCATGGATCTGTTCAAGCGTTTTCCCTTCACAGTCAATATTACCACAATCAGCTAGTTTAATATGCTTTCGCTCAAATGCATGCTGAACAGCGGAGGTTGCCATTTTGTACAGTGACCGGCGAATTGCAGACGGACCGGCTGCAGCACCGGGGCGTCCACCATTTCGCTCAACGCCGATATGCTGTGGTACACCGATTATAGCACACCGAACAGGCGCCGGTTCTTTCAGTTCCGTTAACGGCGTAACCAGATTGCCAAGGCGGGGGTCCTCGGCATTCGTCGAAACAAATATCTCGCCAGCGTCAGGAGGTGTGCACAATCGCTCAATTGTCTTGTACATTACTGCACCAGGCTAATCCATGTGTGCCGGCGAATACCGTTCTGCTCGCATGTAATACTGAACAGTCCGGTACTTATTCCAGGAGGCAGGTTAAAGTAAATTGTTTCAGCTTCCGTTACAAGCTGACTACCACGGTAAATCTGATTTCCCATAATGTCGGATATGCTCATGGTTGCCTGTCCCTCACGTATGCCGGTTGATGTTAGCGTTAGCCTGCTGCCTGCACCTGCAGGGTTTGGGAACACGTACATTGGCACACTGAGGTTATTTAAACCATGGTCCTCTACAGAGGTTGCCGCGGTATTACCAATCAGCCTGACAATTTTAATCGGCATGCGTTCATCATTACTGTACACCCGAACGGATCCTGTTGAGGTTCCGGCATCAGGTCTGTTAAAACGAACTACAACACGTAAAGAATCAGTTGCGTTTAACACAACCGGAAGGTTGGCGCTGGTGCTTACAATGCTGTAGTAGTCTCTTGTGTCCCTGGTGTTAATTGAATCAATCCGTAAAGAGGCAGAATTGGCAGGCATAATCACTAATTCGCGATCAATAGGCTGCGGACTTGGAGCGTTAAAGTACAGCGTATCCACATTGGTAGCAATTGTTGGTTTAGCTGCAACTACAAACTGAATCCAGACCCGGTTGCCGAAGTCAGCTTTAAAGTTCCTGATTGTCTGCCCCTGGCTCTTAAACTGCAGGCTTCCCGTTCCAAGCTGATCACGCAGGAACCAAAAGTCTAACCCATAACCAAGTTTATTGATTAATTGATATTCATAGCAACCGTCTTCAAGCTGAAATGTATCGGTATATGTTTTTTCACTCTCAAGGTTGCTGCCTTTTCGTATTACATCACCTCCAATTTTCCGCAACTCCCATTCAAATTGCTCATTTGCATACTTATTGGTCCGAAGTGCGATTTCCAGGTCGCTGTACAGAACATCTGGCAGAACATACGGCACCGTTTTATGGTTGTTGTTCCCGTATTCATCAGCTTCAGCAGTACGTAACTCTACCGTAAACATGTGCTCACCTTCTGTGGTAGGCCAGGTTGGCTGCGGCAGCGTAACGGTATCAGTCTGCATAAACGCCAGATTACCGGTCCACGAATAGGTACCAATCTCGTTGCCATCTGAACTCATGGTGATTTCAAGTGTCTCAAGGGGCTTTGACCCACGATTTCGGATTACAATCACCGGGTTACCGCAGATGGGATTCATCCGGCTGTAAAACTCCCAGGTGTTTGGCGAGATTATATCTACAATTTCGGCGTCAATGGTACTCGAAGCGGGTCCGTATCCAATCAGCTGTGCCGAAACCTCCCACCGGCCCCAGTTTTCGGCCGTGGTGTCGGGCTTGATGCCGTAGTCAACTACAATGTCCTTCTTCCCTGCTGCGAACGGCGACAAGTCAAATTCGTATAGGTCAACCGGTGCGCCCGGACACCAACCGGTACGGTCAATCAGCCACGTGCCTCCTTGCGGATATACCGGGTTGTCACCACACTCTTTCCAGAGCTGCCAGGTAAAGCGTTCCTGGTTGTCAACAGAGATAAAGTGGTCTCGCGGACAGAACTCGGCGCAGTTGGTGGGGTTCGAGAATTCGTGTCCGCTTGCTACTGCCTTGATTTTAAATGTTGTGGCATCCGGATGCAGTGTCACAGACCGCGGTGCAAGTGATTCATTTGTCAGCACCTTTGTGAACTGTGCATTCCTATCGTACCAGAGCTGGTCAATCTGAACAACATCACGTGCCGGAAGCCCCTTAATCATCACAAATGTCATGTCTAACAACTCTTGTTGGTTTCCGGCCGACAAGGTTACGTTGTCGTGAAGCAACGGTGCAAAGTCGGTGACATCATAAATCCATTTAAAACCATTGGGACCAAGGTCTAATCCTATTCCATACGGCGTGATGTAGCGTCCTAGTTCAAAATCAACTACCGGATCGTAGTACGTTTTAACATCTTTCACCAGTGTTTGTTGAGGTGTTACCATCAACGAATCCACAACAAAGCCATCCTCATCAATGATGTACTGCAGTCCTGCAGCAAAAACAGAAAGTGTATCGGTTGGCATGGCTGGATAATCGGGATCTTCCGGCCTGTAGATCCTTGGTTGGACAGGATTCTGGAACAATATCACCTGTGATACGCGAGGTGTAAGGTCAACGTTGAAATCTTCGCGCTTCGGGGTGACTGACACTTGACCGGAGCTAAAACCAACACGGGGACGGGCGGCCGAGAGTCTGGTAAGGTAGCCAATATCGTTACTCGTTAACTGTTCAACAACGGGCATTCCAAACATCGTGGCATGATTTCCCTGATCGGATCCGTCCTTCAGGCGTCCGTCCGGCAATTGTGATTCGCAGTCGTAATACGCAATCAGATTCTGAAACTTCGGATGCTGGGCGTCAAGCCGGCGCGTCATCCAGGCTTTAATGGTTTGCTGGTCAAGTGCTGTATTCCAGATTTGAATTTCATCAAGCATGCCGGGATACGATCCCGATGCTCCTGACCCGACAAGGATGGATGTAATTCCGTTTAGTTTCTGCGTCTTTCCGTTTCCTTCAAACGTTAGCTCACCATCCAGATATACCTTCATTGTCCCCGCAAGTGCATCTTTTACAAAGGCCCAGTGACGCCACTTTCCAGTAAGCTCGGGTTTGGGTATTGCCTTCGAGATTCGGTCAGGATCGGCTCCACCGGTACGGCCTGCGTCCCAGTACACGGTACCGTCGGACCATGGCAGGTGAATGTTCACTACGCGTTGTTTCTGTGCGTTGTAGGCTTCGAACACGTTGTGGTTTCGCGGCAGGTCCTGGGCACTTCCAAATGCCCAGAAGCTTACGGTAATGGCATCAGAGAGCAGGGACCCGGCTGCCGATGGTACTTCAACCTGGTCACCGGATATAAATCGCAGTGCCTTTCTCGAGTCGTCATCAGTGTACCCTTGTACCTGTGTAGCACCAGCGGCTAATTTTACAGGGAGGGGTGAGCTTAAACACGATAGCTCGATGATAATGTTCGACGTACCGTCCCACGTGAAACCGGTATGAAATGGGATGCTTAAAGGGTTCTTGCCAAACAGTACGTCTCTTCGAACCACAGTTGTAAACCCATCCGAGCGGAGTGGTTGGGGCACGGCAGTCTGAGTAGTCTGAGTTATCTTCACAGTAAATAATCGTACTATTCCAACGCTGTCAAGGGGCGTCAGCTCAATTGCGTTCAGTTGTCCGGCTGCAATTCCTGCTTGCGTTAATTCGGTAGCGGTGAACATGTATTGTGCCTTTCCGCCATTAGGTTTCAGTACAGCGGTATTGGACTGATCGGCACTTCCTATCGATGAATAGGTAAACTGAGGAGTACTTCCGGAAATGGTGGTAGAAGTAAAACGCTGCTTACGGGGAACCGGCACAGTGGTATAGCCAAATTCATCCGGTGTAGAATTACGCACCTTATAGTTAACCTGCTGACGTGCAGTCGAATCGTACATCCCGCTGCTGTCGGTTAGTACAATGTACGTTAAGTAGTCCCATTCGCCGCACGGATACTTGTCCTGTGTGGTTTGCGGATCGCACTTCAGCGTGTACTCAAGAAGTATTTTTTCGTACTCTTGCGGAGACGGGAACAGCCATGTACCTGATCGTTTTGTGATATCGGCAAAGGTGATGGTTTTCACCCTTATGGTATCAGAAGCAGCCTGTCCGGTTATCGTGGTGATAATAAATAGTGCAAATACAAGGAGAAGGGGGCTTTTGTTTATTCTCATTGTTATTTCCCCATGAGTTTATAAGTACGTTCGTACAAATTAGTGTTTTGCTACTCCACCGTCAACATTAATCGTCTGACCGGTAATAATACCCGACGCCGGTAGCGCAAGGAATGCAACCACATTGGCAATATCTTCCGGCTCATCAGCACGGTGTACACTCTGGCTTGGGATAATGTGTTGCAGCATGGTAACGCCTACCGTTCCTTTGTCGGCATTCTGTGTTGCCGTTAAACCCACGCTAACGGTGTTAATGGTTATTCCGTATTTGCCAACTTCGGAGGCAAGTGATCGTGTCAGGCCAATGATGCCCATCTTGGCAGTAACGTAATGGGCAAGGTATGGAGTTCCCAGCCAGACGGTATCGCTGGAAAACGTGATAATCCGTCCATAACCCTGGTGCTTCATTACAGGAAGAACGGCTTTAATGATGTGGAAGGCCGAATGCAGTGTGATCTGCAGAGTTTTATCCCACTCTTCGAATGACAGCAGATCAAAAGGCTCTTCGTGATAATAACCAACGTTATGAACAAGAATATCGATTTGGTTAAAGGCGCTTAAAGCAAACTCTGCTACAGCACGGGCATCTGCTGCCTTCGTGAGGTCCGCTCGTACATACAGAACCTGAGCCCCTTCCTCCGATAGTTCTTTGGCAAATGCAGATGCATCCTCGATATCGGCAATCACAACCTTGGCACCTTCCTGTACCAGGCGCTCGCAAAAGGCTCGGCCATTGCCTTCGGCGGCACCGGTGACAATTGCTACTCTGTCCTGGAGCCCCCTTTCGAACTTAGTAATCTTCATGACAGATTACGGAATCATACCCAGGTTCCTGCCAACTTCACCAAACACTTCAAGAATCTTATCCAGGTGGTGGTCTTCGTGGGTGGCCATGTAGCTGGTACGAAGCATCGACAGGTTGGGTGGTACTCCCGGAGGAATAAAGGCATTCACGAACACACCTCTGTCGTACAGCTGACGCCAGAAGAAGAGGGTTTTCTCTACATCGCCCAGCACTACGGGTACAATTCCTGTTCGACTGTCTATTACCGTATAGCCCATGGCTTTAAAGCCGTCGCGCATTTTATCGGCATTCGAGAGAAGTTTTTCAATCCGCCACGGTTCTGCTTCAAGAATCTCGAGAGCGGCAAGAGCCGAAGCCACCGAAGCCGGTGTTGGCGATGCACTAAAAATCAGTGCCGGTGAATGATGCTTAAGGTAATTGGTTACGCGCTCAGGTCCTGCTACAAAACCACCAAGCGACGCAAACGTTTTCGAGAACGTTCCCATCGTCATGTGCGTACGTGAGGTAAGCCCGTAGTGGCTTGCCGTACCACGTCCGCCCACACCAACAACACCTGTGGCGTGAGCATCGTCAACAAGTATCCGGGCGCCGTATTTCTCAGCAACGTCAACCATTTCAGGAAGGTTTACCAGTTCGCCGCTGACGCTGAAAACACCGTCGGTGACAATGAGTATCCCTGCATCGGAAGGGATCTTGGCAAGCACTCTGTCGAGGTCAGCCATATCGTTATGCTGGTACCGTGCAAACTGCGCGAAGCCCCCTTTTGCGAGGAGTGCTGCACTTATAATGCAGGCATGGTTTTCTTTGTCGCTGACAACATAGTCACCTTTTTGAACAAGTGCCGATACCGTGCCGAGTGCTGTCTGATACCCGGTGGAAAACAGCAATACGTCTTCGTAGCCAAGATAGGCGGCCAGACGTTTTTCGAGTTCCACATGCAGGTTAATCGTTCCGGTCAGGTACCGTGAGCCGGAACAGCCCGTCCCGTAACGGTCAATGGCATCCTTGGCTGCTTTTTTTACCCGGGGGTCGGCAGTCAGACCAAGGTAGTTGTTAGAGCCTGCCATTATAACGTCACGCCCTTCTAACCTGACCACAGGTCCCTCGTTTTCTTCTACGGGACGGAAATACGGATATAGGCCGGCTTTTTTAACGTCGTCGGCACGGGTAAAATCAAAGCATTTTTGAAATAAGTCCACGCTTGTCCTCCTGATTACATCGGTCGTTACGGCACATTGGTACAGTAGCTGAGTACCGCAAATATCGCAAATGAAACGGTGGTGAGCATTAGATTCTTTAGTGTCAGGGGGCTATGGGGCAGCGCAAAACCGCTTTCCCAAGTAGTTTTGTACCAGCATCAGCCCGGTTATAGTGGCTGCATGGTCGGTAACACGTTTGGTGGCTGCCGTGAACAGACAGATTACGGTAGCGACTGACGGCATCATATTTAGCCCAACAGGAACAAATGCAAGATGTAGAACGACTACTTGAGAACAATAAAAACTGGCGTGCCGAAAAGCTGGCAGCAGATCCGGAGTTCTTTAAAGCCCTGGCTCATAATCAGGAGCCGAATTTCCTGTGGATTGGATGCTCCGATAGCCGCGTTCCGGCTGAGTACATAACAGGTGCAGAACCCGGTGAGCTGTTTGTGCACAGGAATGTGGCAAACCTGGTTATTAGCACCGATTATAATCTTCTGGCAGTTTTACAATATGCCGTGAATGTGCTGAAGGTGAAGCACATTATTGTATGCGGACACTACAACTGCGGTGGCATACGGGCAGCAATGCAAAAAACCGATCTTGGTGAGATAAACAACTGGCTACAGCCCATAAAAAATATCTACAGGCTGTATGAGAAAGAGCTGGAATCCTTTCCTACCGAGCAGGAACGCATCCGCCGCCTGGTAGAGCTTAACGTTGTGGAACAAACACGTCATCTGTCATATTATTCGCTGATTCAGCGGGCATGGCACGAAGAAAACCGCCCAATCCTGCACGGATGGGTGTATGACATAGGGAAGGGGCTCATAAATCCAATTTGCCGGCTAAAGCCGGGTTATACCGATATCGATATAAACACTTACAACTTCTAGCCGACGTGTACCTACCGTATCAGCACAACTGCTGAGATTCCATGTCCATCAGGCAGCTTTAGCATCACTCCGTAAACACCCGGTGCAACGTCCTCTATGCTCAAACCGTCTGACCCGCACGCCCCTTGTGCTACAACGGCACCACGAACATCTACAACAGAGGCATAGGCATCCGGGTGGTCCGTAAATAACCGTCGGTTACGTATGGTTATTCGTGCAGTTGACGTTTGATGGTGTTCAAGAACCGAGGTTCCGGAATTCTGCCAGGTAATACGTCCAATCAGGTATATCCGGTACGGAGCAGAGCACGAGTCAACAAAAACATCCAGTATGCCATCGTACACAATAACGGTGTCCTTGTCTGAATCATACGAACGGTCATACTCAACCCTCACGGGTATTGTTGTATTGTTCTCGAGCAGTACTCCGGCAACAAGGTCAGTTGTAAATGGACCCTGGATGTTGACTCTGGTAATTGTCGCGGTGGGAACGTCAGCATTCTGAATATCAACATTAAAAGTAATTCCTAACGAGTCCCAGAAATCCCCAGAATGTATGCCAACGATTGTAACCGTATCTGGGCGTATCAGTTGTACTTCCCTGCCAACTAAGGTAACCGGCACCTGTATCGTTGACGTACAGTTTTCACTCTCGTACGTAACACTCAGCGTGTCTGATAACGTGCCGGCAGGAAGCGGGGCAACATAGCGCATTCTTACATCAGCCTGCCCGTTGGCAGCAATCAACACGGGAGCACCGATAACAGTGGTCACCGTACCCGAAAGGCGTGATTCGGCTTTCAGGATTTTTGTGTTGCGTCCACCCGGATTTTCGAACCGGACGGTTATCCACGACTCGGTATTGCCTTCACAGGCAACACCATCGATACCGGGATCAGCGTTAATATCCTGTACCGCTGATAAACTACCGCGCTGTCCGGTGACCGGTAATTTTACTGTGTTTAAGCATGAGTTCTCAGTGATAACAAGGGTGTCCGAAATCGTAGCCGATAGCGGAAGTGTAAGCTGAAGTGGAAGCAGATGGCTTGAGCCCCCTTCAATCGTCACAGGAAAATCTTTGGATGTCACTTGAATGGTCTTTGCCGTTATTCGCTCGAGAGTAACCGATCTGGTACCAGAGTTTACGATTGTAATCCAGGTGTCGGAGATGGTCTGGCATGACCCTAATGCACCCAGTTCAAGCTTTCCGGGCTGGACCGAGAAGTGAATATCCTTGACCAGGATTCTGGCGGACGCTGTATCCTCGCACCCCTTGGAGTCAGTAACCTTTACCCAGTATGTTGCCGTGGCGTCAGGAGAAACAATCACACTGTCAGAAGTAACCGCCGGCATAACTCCGTCTTTATCCCTCCACTCAAACGTGAACGGTGGTGTTCCTGATGTAATCCGTGGCTTTAGCACGGTCAGGTCTGCTGCACACAGCGAATCGGAAGGACCTGTTAGTGTTACTACCGGTCTGTTGTTTACCTCCACTACAGTACTGGCTACATCAGTACAGTTTTTAGCATCAAACACTTGAACAGAAACGTTTACGGTTTCATTTGGTGTAAATGTGTAGGTGTTGTTGTTTGTTTCTGTTTCAACACCGTTAATGACCCACAAATATGTTTTGGGATTGGTTCCGCCCGTGACAGTAGCTGTAACTGTTACGGCTGATCCTTTACAGACGGGGTATTTTTCAGGCAGCGACAAACTAACTGCGGGGTTAACAGTTACTTTAACCGTATCGTAAGCAAAGTTTGAATCGGCATCCATCACCGTTAGTATGAACGATGTGGTTGTAGTAACCGATGCTGTGGTGCTTAAACTTGCCGGGTTGGTTACCAGGTCAGCCGGACTCCATGAAACCGTATAGGGTTCCCTACCTCCGCCGGCGGAACCGTCCAGCGTTACAGTTGTTTCACCGCAAACTGCTGCGTCATTACCAGCCGACGCTACTAAATCATCAGCAACGGGCATGCAGGCAATATTGGCAAGATAATCGGTCATCAGCTCGATACACCGATCATGAAAGTATAGAGTTTTACCTTTGTTGGTAAGATGACAATAACTCATAATCGTACCCTGTACGGGTGTAGTGCCGGTAAAACATCCGCCTTCCGATTTATAACATGAGTCGATTGCCGGCTGCCAGGAACAGCTATGGGTATGTGGAGAGCCGATATTATGACCAATTTCATGTGCAACAACATCGGTATCCCATACGTATCCTGCCGCCGGATACGTGGCCTTGCTGGTTACTCCGCTTACTGAATATCCGTAGTTTGTATCGCACAGACTTTCAAGGTAAGCAATGCCTCCCAAGTCGCTTATACCGCTAAGCAGATGAGCAATTGTACGAGGACGGTTTGTGTTGTTTGTTACCCAGTACTGTCTGAATTGTCCAAGCAGCTTATCTGCCGAGGTCGAGGTGTACGGATCTGTTGTTTCCCATAGTGTCCAGTTAGCAATTTTCAGTACTGCGCCTAAATCACGCTTATAAATTGTATTAACAGCCGCAATCACTGCTTCTGCATATTCCGTAGCATCGTCGGCATCGTTATTATGATCCGTGTAGTAATCCGTATCTCCTTCCAGTTCAACCGAAATCGGCACCAGTGCCTGTGTGCTGTTTTCGATTTTACGGGATTTATGCGGACGCTGTATGACTGCTGGATCGCGGGTCCCGCACATCCATCCCGGACGTTCCGAGGCAGTGCTTTCGTTAAAAACACACATAGCGGGACCGCTTGAAACCTCGTTATCATGACTGGATAAAAATCCTGTGTAATACGTCCCGGAAACAGACCGTATCCAGCCGTACACTGCGTTGGGATATACTGCAAGGATGGCTTCGGAGCCTTGCTCACCCAAAACCGCACCACGGAGCAGCACGCTTGACGGACGTGAAAGGGGCTGGGGTCCACCCGCTGTTTTCAGGGTAAGGCTTGCATTCCCGGCAAACACTTCGAATCGTTCCATGGTAAGGGTTACTGAGTGATGCCTGGTGAGAGGGAACTCCATCAGTACCTGTGATCCCTGCACGGTAGTATGCCGCAACTCCTGCAGCCGGACTGCATTGACCGTGAAAACTGCACCATCTGGAGCAGGCGAAATTTCCGTTACGTACCTGTCTGCTGAACGCACAAACAAGTCTGTAATAATTGGTGACCCCATTGCAGGGCCTACCATAATTGCGAAAAAGGCTAGGACAGCGGTAGTAAATTTCATTTGGGGTACACGGTAAGAGTATGGTTCGGTTAATTTTAACATAGTCGTGTGTGACCGGGGTAGGTTACAAACCGGTGCCGGTCAAACAGTTTCTGCGAAAATCGAGAATAATACGCTAATGTAGAGATGTTTTGTAATCAGTAGGTTATTTTCACCTGCATAACCCACAATTTGACGGTTGAGTTACACCGTGTTGGTAGTTTCATCCACAGAATGACAGTCCTCCCCAAGCATCGTATTCTTCACCTTTCCACCCAGCCAACGTGGCGCGGCGGCGAGCAGCAACTGTACTACCTAATCCGTGAGTTAAGGCTCAGGGGGTTCCATCAGCACACCGTCTGCAGAGAGGGCGGTGCTTTGCTGACCCGACTCAAGCAGGAAACCCTGTGTCCGGTAACACCCATTAGAAGCAGCATCCTGAATCCGCTTACTGTTGCCTGCGTACATAGAGCTATTCAGCACTGTAATCCCACAGTTGTACATGCTCATGACGCTAAGGCACACTCGCTAGCCCTGCTGACGTCTGTGGTATTACGTCACAAAGTACCGATAGTCGTAAGCAGGTGCGTAAACTTTGCAATTGGTCAGTCAGCATTATCCAGGTACAAATACCGGCATAGGCTAATTCGCGGATACAGTTGCGTTTCGGATGCAGTACGCAACACTATCCAACCATACCTTGGCAATGAGGTTCATCTGGAGGTTGTTTACTGCGGTATTCCACAGCCGGCACATGCGGCTAAACGTTCCGGATTACTACGGACCCAACTTGGGCTAAGTGAAAACATCAGGTTAATCGGTACGGCTTCAGCACTTGACGAAGCTAAAGATCTGACGACGTTTCTGAGTGCAGCACAGCATATCTGTTCCCGACAACCAAATGTACATTTTGTGATTATGGGTGAGGGTCCGTTGCGGAGCAGCTTGGAGCACTATGCAACATCGCTTGGATTAGGGAACAATGTGTCATTCGTAGGCTTTATTCATAATGTACCCGAGCTAATGCCTGATCTTGATGTTTTTATGTTTACCTCCAGGTCCGAGGGCCTTGGCACCGTTGTATTGGAATCAATGGCAGCAGGTGTGCCTGTAGCAAGTACATGCGTTGGCGGGATACCGGAGTTCATCCACCATGGGCATACGGGTCTGCTTTCAGAGCCGGGTGATGCCGAGAGTATTGCCGGTAATGTGGAAACCATACTTACCAACAGAGAGGTACGCACACACCTAATAGACAAGGCACTACGTAGAGTAGCTGATTTTTCTGTTGCGGCGTTAGCCGATAACACTATCAGGTTGTACGGTCTTTGTGATACTACTTCTTTGAAGAGGGCTTCTGACCAGGCCGGAACAGCTCAGAGTGATTAATCTCGGAAACGGAGTGCACCTGTAGTTTTCGGTAAATATTCCTGACGTGAGTTCGCACGGTTTCAACGCTAATAAAAAGGGACGAAGCGATGTCTTGGTAACTGCGTCCGGTAGCCAGAATATGTAACACCTCCTGCTCACGCTCTGAAAGCTGGCTTATTTTCATTGACGGTTTTGCCGCAACATGAAACGCATTGATAACTTTCCTTGCTATCGGACTACTCATGGGTGAGCCCCCTTCATGAATATCCCTTACCGCTTGTGCAAGATCTCCTTTCAGATAAACCTTTCCCAGGTAGCCTACGGCCCCTGCAATTATCGCAGAATAAATCCTGTCGTAATCTTCGTATGCACTTACAACAAGGAACGAGGTTTGAGGCAGTGCTGCTTTCAATTCTACGATGAGAGCAGCTCCGGTACTATCGGGAAGCACTAAATCCACGATAACAATATCGGGTACCAGGGGCGGGAAAAGCTCTCTAGCCTGCTGTGCTGTCCCCGCAGTAGCCACTATCCGTAAATCGGATTCAGCAGAGAGTTCTTTAATAAACCCGTCAAGCTCAGCTTGATGATCTTCTACAATTGCAATTGTTATCATGGCTGTTTTAAGGATATGTGCAAACTAACAATGGTTCCCGTACCTTTTACCGATTCCTGATTCAATATAAAGCCAGATCGTTCTGCGCGATAAGCCATGCTGTTTAAACCAACACCTCGTTTAACAGCATGAGTATCGAATCCGATACCATTATCAGACAAGCTAATAATCACGTCGTGGGACTCTACCGTTATTCTCATCAACATGTTGGTTGCCCGAGAATGTTTTATTGCATTGGTAACGGCTTCGGTAATAATCAGTGCAAGGTCACGAAGTTGCTGAGGGGTTTGCGGGGCTTGCGGGATGCTGGTTGCGCTATCTAACTGAAATGATATTCCGGCTTCCTGCAAGGAGGTCCGAGTTCTTTCAATAAGTCTGGCTGCAACGGCATCCAGGGTATACACTTCTGACACGGACCAAATAATATCACGTAGTGTTCGGTTTGCTTCACGGGTAACCGCAGAGATATCCGACATTACTGTTTCCGTAGGATCCGCATGAGTAAGCATGTTAATCCGAACAAGATCTGCTCCCAGTGCATCATGAAGGTCTCTTCCAATTTGAATTCGTTCTTCCAGGATTGCCAGTTGCATCAAATTCTTTTTATTCTGGCGGCGAACAATAAAATATTTTACCGATGCAAACACCAGAGACAGCAGAAGAAGTATCAGTACACCCCGAAACCACAGTGTTTCTGTGATAAATGCATCAGCTTCAATCGTAGCAAATATTGGAACTGCATTATCGCCACTCTGCATCCGGAGCGTATGTTTTCCCGGTGGTATGTTGTTTAACTGTACAACGTCACCAGTAGTATAGGAAAGTACCGAATCGTCCCATGACCGTGTTATGGTAACGGGAATTTGCAACGACCCGAATGAAGATTCTTTACCGAGTATAATAGAGCAGGTCCGGCTATGAGCAGGGAGCGAAATCGAAAAGCCATCCGCAGATATTCTGTAGCCGGTACTCCCGGGAGTTGAATATGCGCATATCAAACTCCCTGGGGATGGCTGTGAGGGTTTGATGCGTGCGACTGTTATTCCCAGGGAATCAGTCATCACAATTGCGGAGTTCCGTGTCAAGGCGGAGATAGATACCATCGGTTCCTGTATGCCGGCTGAGTTGGGAATTGTCTTGACTGAAACCGAGGTATCAACAAGGTTGTACAGAGCCAGCCAACGTCCGCCGAACAGAGTCCGCAGTGTATCACCCAGTAATAGCGACGTTAAGTACTGATTCTGATCAGTTAGGGGGGAAACTGAATTTGTACGTTCGGGAACAACAACCTCTGCTGTATTCATCCTGTCTTCTATTAACAGTCGGTGTACAGGGAGCTCACTGTGTGCTGTTACATCTATACTCCATACAGGCACGGTTACAGTACCATTCTGCCACATGATTGTGCCCTTTTCATCAATCGGGAAGGTACTGGACACGTTAAATGAAAAGTTAACCTGTAACCTTCGCCGGTCCAGGCGATGAATCTGCCGAATCGGTGTCCCTTCGATGAATGAGTTATGTAGGTAAACTGAATCAATGTTACCCGTAAAGATATTTAGTCTCCAAAGCCCCTTATCCGTACCTACCAGCAGAACAGAATCCGACTCACTTATGCCGCAGTTTACGATGCCTTGCCACGACTGTCTGGCATTCATACGAATTGGAAAGATTGAAAGGGGCTCTGATTCCAGTGATCCTACTCCATACTTGTTATTATAAAAATAGACTATTTTTTCATTTTGGAGTTCCGTTAATCCGGTAACGGGCTGACGCAGCAAATGCCGCCTGCTCCATTCAACAGGATTATTCCGTGGAAGTTGTCCTGAAATTCGAGGTGGCAGGCGTAGATTATCGATGGCAACTTTATCAGCTGACCCATCATATCGCTGTAACACCAGGGTATCCGATGCAATGGTAATATCAGCTATTGCATGCAGTCTTGAAGTGTTCGGCATCTGAACTGCACACAACCGTGGTCCAACGCGCAGAAATAAACCCTGTAGTGTAGCAACCCACTGCCATCCGTACCGGTCAACAACCGATCCTGTTATCAGCCAGCTTGCACTTGCAGGGAGCAGGTCCGCCCGCTGCGATTCAACGTCATTTAGAAAAAAACTATCTACGTTCTGGATATTGTTGCGTACTGTGTCTCTTATCGGTACCAGGTCTTTAATCTCATGCGAATCCATTTGCTGCAGTTTGCGTAACCGTTTGATCAACGGCTTCCATGCCGAGCCAATACGCTTCATATTCACCGAGTCGCGGAGTAGCCGTTCGTACAGGGTTAGGCGGACCCCTACCTGAATTTGATCAAAGCTGAGCCTGTGTTGTTCTGCGTATGTAATGCCCCGATTAAGCTCCGCTATTGCCATGTCTCGGTTACCAAGCCCGGCATAACAACGTGCTGCCAAAAACCTGTACCATACCACAGCATTTTCATCCCAATTCTTCTCCAAGGCGTGCATGCTATCAACGCTGCGAACATATACGAGAGCCGAATCATACTGACGTAGTTCAGTGAACAATGTGGCCAGATTCCCGTACACGTCACGTTTCATCACATGCGGATTTGTAAGCAGTGATGCACGGTACCACACAAGTGCCATGGAGTAGTCACCCGCTTTCTTTAGTGCATGAGCTACAAATAACGTTTGCCTATGTGGCGATGCAAATGCCGGAAGCATCGGTTCATGTGCATACACCATGCCTGCATCAATACACTGGGCATAGGCCTCGGCATCAAACAGTACCCTGGTGACTAAAAAGTAATAGCGCTGTCTGATATCTTTCGGCAACGATAATGGCCAATGTTCCTGTACCGTCTTTAAAACCTGAAGTGCTTGTACCAGTTCGCCCGTGTAGTATAGTTGATTGGCACTGTCCAATTGTTCATTCACGTGAGTAAGATCCCATACCTCACCGGTATCGTCAGTCTCTGCCGTACATGAAAGCATGAACACCACACATGCTGCTACGATGGTATATCGAAACACCCGGATTAGGCAAATAGAAAGCGTGTGTAAATGGTTCACCTTCCTCACATCTAATTTATAAATATTTGCATTAAAATGATTCAATGTATTTCAAACTACGATCAAGCCCTGAACTCCGGCATCTATTGTTTGTTAGGTAGTAAGGATGGTTGTCATACTACTATTATCACATTGTCGGACAGTAAAATACGTACGAAATTTAAAACCTATAGGGTAGAAAAATATCAGGGGAACTACCGGAGTGGTGTGAAATAATCGGACCAGTCTTAAGTTGAGACAGGTGTCTCAAAGGAGCATTGATAAGGAAGAGTCAGTACACAGACGAACAGATCGTCGGCATTGTGCGGGAATCGCATGCGCACGGCGTCGACGCAACGTCGAAGAAGTACAACGTGTCGTTGAACACCATCTGCATTGGGCACCGGAAGTACGGCAGTATGGTGCCGAGCCAGGTGTCTGAACTCAAGCGAATGACGCAGGAGAGTGCTCTGCTGAAGAAATTGTTGGCTGGGCGTGATCTCGAGATTGAAGTGATGAAGGAGAGCGCATCAACAAAATGGTAGGCGTACGTGAGCGAGTCCAAGCAGCTACGTACGCCAACAATCGCGGTGTTGAACAACGCAGGGTCGTATTTCTCATGGACGTATCTCGTTCGATGTTGACCTATCAACACCAGCAGCCAATTAAGGATGCGCCGGTGCGGACAGTAATCGCTGAGGTTGTAGCAAAGCACCGGGCATGGTGTATGCGCTAAGTATTCGGCTGGATACGCGAGCACGGGCACGACTACTCCGAGTGCACTGTCCACCGCGTCTATCCTCAAAGCGGGTATGCGGCACAGTGTCATCCTGCACACATCTGCCGGATGGCACGTTCGCGGACCATCCGCCTGCTTCCTACAGTCTGTTTGCGCGAAGGGGGATCTCGCGTATGGCCAGCAACAAAGCATGTTCCTGGGTACGCTGGGCGGCGCAGTCACGCGTAGTAACCACTCGGATGCACGAAAAGTACCTTTCACATCACTACGATCGGCCATTGCCGCTTATGCTGGTGTATAAACATGTACCTTAGTCCTTTGCCTGACTGTTGCCATAGATCCAAGCCGCTTCTTTCAAAATGGCAGCTTCCATTTCCGCATGCTCGGCACGCTTGCGCATCTACCGAAGCTCGGCCTCAAGTTCTTTGACAGTCTTCTGGCCTATGGCTGACGTTGCCATGATCTCCTTTTTCCAATGGTAGATCAGCTCCACGGCTACGCCAAGCTCCGAGGCTACCGACATTGCTGTGCGGCCACCCTCTACCTTGGCAACTGCTGCCCATTTGAACTCGTCGTTAAACACCCTACGGGGTCCTTTCATCGCTTACTCCTTTTGTAAAATATGAATTTACTGACTATCAGGAGTGTCTATTTTCACCGGGCCACTTCAACACTATTCGACGCTCAATTTCTGCATCGTAGCGTTTACTTCTATCTCGTGTACTCATTGGTGTTTCCTTTCTCTTTAGTACTCTCTACACTGAGAACTTAACCATGCCACACTGTAAACCAATAGGAGGAAAGTTCATCAGCGATTACGGTGGTCAGCTCTCGCTCTACTCGATGCAGAACAATCATGGCGACGAGTACACAACTAAATAAGATTGCCTATATTGCAACGAGCGAGCTTAAACGAGGTAAACAACAAAATCCCAAACAATCAAACCAAAGCAAAAGTTTCTCGATTTTCAACTAGGAAACGGACATAGTCTTTTAGAACGATAGAGCATGCAACTGAAGTAATTGCGGAGTATATCTACAACTATTACAACACCGTACGGCTACACTCTGCTATCGGATTTGTTCCACCTATGGAGTTTGAACCCAACAATAATTCACTATTTTTTACATGACCCTACTGTAAACTAAATGGGGGGATGCACATGTTGTATTTTTCACTAATACTTGAGAGTACTTTCACAAAGAATCTCTTGCCTCTGTTGCTGACTGTCTCACTTTGTGCTACAGTTGCCACAAGCCAGCAGAATTGGTATTGTGTTGAAAACTGCATTGAACTGTAAGGTGTAGATTTACCGGGCACTGCAGGGCCTGGACAAGTTACCTTGACTCATCCAAACTACCCCAATTGTTATTTAATGGTTACTTACAGAGCTTGGGCCTGCTTGGAGAATTTCGGCGGAGTATGGAAACTAGTTTATCGACTGAGCATAACTGGTTGGGCACCGATCAATATCAACGATCCAGGATGCGCAGGATTGAAATCAGATATGTTCCCATTAGGATATCCAGGTCCAGTTGATCAAGATTTTGTTCTGGGAATGTTCAACGGACTCATACCTGCCGTTAGTGGGTACTATTTTCTCAACGATCCTGATAATCTCCCAGGCTTCTACCCATCCCCAAATGTCTTTAAAACTCAAGAGTTTGTTCAAGGATCATGTGTCAAGCTTGTGCAGGGAACACAAACTTCAACACAACCAGTCATTGTGCTCGATCCATTCTTTAAACTGGCATGGTACACCCATTTCTGTTGCACAACAACTCTTGAACATTGCTACGACACCGAAACAAACACTGTTCAAACAGTCGTTCAGTCTTATTCTGGACCACGAATTGGCTGCGACGACCAAGGTATAATTGCCCCTCCTCCATCAGGTACCATTCTCTCAACAATATGCAGACCGATGTGCCCTCAGGAATAGTGATCCTTGATTCTCAACACATGTACCAGGATAAGACTTCTGACTTTTTTAAGATAGGAGATGCATCAAGATGTCGTTGATACGTGTTGCAATGATATTGGTCATGGTGCTGCTTCAGATGGCTGTTGTTAGTGCAGATATAGATGAATCAGTGCGGGTTGAACCAACAATACTTAGAGTATTGGACTCTATCGCGCCAAACACACGTTTGATCTTCCAAGCAAAGCGAGGCCAAGAAATCGTGTTGTTGGGCAATAATCTCAATATGAGTTTGTATGGATTCGATGAATCATTCAACATGAGATGGTCTTGGACGCCAAAGTCTTCGAAAATCCGGTATGCTGGAATTGCTGCCGTTCAGATGATTTTCGAGGGTATTGGGGAGTGCCTTGTAGGGAATCGTGCCGCACCCAGTGATGTCTATAGATATTCATTTGCAGGCGGTAGAACACTTGACTCATCACTGTTGACACCTCCCAAGCCAGCGTTTCATATCATTCAGAATATAGACGCCGCGGGGAATTTTATCGCATTCACGGCACTTGTACAGACCCATACCACAGATACGTTGTTTGCATACATCGTTGACACCGTATCTGGTTGGCACAGCGTGTGGAAGGTACCGGTTACAAATGATAGTGTGAGTATTAGCGAATCAGCTATTCGAATTGTTGATACCTCAGTTGTCGTGTACTGGCAAGAACACGTCAATGACATGGACTACCGCAACCGAATTATGGTAAAGGGGATATACTCGGAGGTTGAACAGCATTCAGTGACTTTGAGCGATGTGGGCGATCATAGGTATCAGGCTCAATTCATTGAAGTTGACGAAGCTGATAAAAGTGTTGTGATCTTTGCACGTGCAACAAACAGAGATGAACCGAGGTGGGGTATACAGTATTGGAGGTACAGCATCGTTTCGGGTGAACTAAAATCGGTATCCGAGTTTCTGCCAAAACATACATACCTGACTTTGAGTGATGCGATGCTCTCAAGTGATCAGAATGTGAGTGCTGTTGGAAGCATAATCGATGTTGACCCAACATCTATGCAATTGATTGAATCGACATCACGTGGTTTCATCTGTGAGTACGATTCAACTCCAAGGATGAAAAGATTCCTTAGCATGCAGGACAAACGGCCAACTAGTCTTAGCTCCCTCTATCAAGATCAGGGCAAACTGTTTGTGTTAGGACAAGGGGTAGAGCAATCTCACTTTATTGCTAGGATTGATGAGGATCGCATAACAAGCGTGGATTCTGGTAAACCGGGCGATCATGAAGTTCTACAGCATATTGGATGGTATGACATCCTAGGACGGTCACTACAAAACCCGGAAATCGGTGCTGTTATCGAGCTGCTGCAGTGTTCACCTGGCTGCTTCCATTCAAGATTGCTCTGGCTTCGCTAGTGATTGGTATTTCTACTTCGCGGCTAGTATTTCCCTTGTTTATTGAGCAGCGCTCCCCGCAATTAATGCTCTTCCCCCCACCGCCTCCGTAGATCCCATTCATACCATGAGGAATGAAGGTTATTGAAATGCAGAATCAATATTGCAAGGTTCTTCTATGAGTAAGCTTGAGACATGAGAAATGAAGTACATGTAGTAATGTAGGACAAATTCGTAGTACCATGCTTACCCGGGCTATTACTCGGGCTTGGTATGCTGTAACTACGTTTACAGAGAAATATCCTGGTGTTTTGGAATGGCTAGAAGGACGATTGCTGCCTACTGTGAAGCAGTTACAGGATTTTTCTAAACAAGCGTATTTATCATTTGGGTATTTATTTCTTGAACAACAGCCGCAAGAAAGTCTTCCTATTCCGTTTTACCGTCGAAGCGGAAATCAGGCTGACGATATTAACATCAATGTTCACGATACAATTTTGCTTTTGCAGTAAAGACAGGATTGGTTGAAATACTATCTAAAGGAAAATGATTTATAGCGTTTCCCTGTGTAGGTAGGTTCAGAAACAACAGCGATGTTAATGCTATAGTTGCGGACATTCGCCAAATTCTGCAGTTACCGGAAAATTGGGCAAGTCAGTTCAACCACTGGCAGAAAGCCCAAGACCATTTGGTGATGAATATCGAAGACAACGGAATCATTACCGTATTCAACGGCATAGTAGAAAACAAAACTCATCGCCAAAAGCCAGTTGATGAATGTTAAGGTTTTGTCTAGGTAGATGAGTATGCCCAGTTCATGTATATTAATAATTCCGATTTCAAAGCTGCTCAGATGTTTACCGTTGTACATGAGTTAGCACATATATGGACAGGACACAGTGCTGGATTTGATTTTAGAAGACTACACCCTGCCAACGACCCAATCGAAGTTCTCTGCGACAAAGTAGCAGCAGAATTATTGGTTCCCTCTACGGAATTCGAGAATATGTGACAACGGGCACCGATTCTATTGAGCATGCTTCGCGACATTTTAAAGTGAGTAAACTTGTCATCGCTCGCAGAGCTTTAAGCACAAGCAATTTGCAATTACATCAGTTTAATAAATACTATGAAGATTATTCCAATCGCGAATTGGCAAGGAAAACAATCCTATATTTCTTGCTTGTCCTATTTTCGCTGAAACAGTACAGCACAACTGCGGGACACCTTGCTGCCATAGTAGATAAGTGGGGAGGTGAGAGTTGCTCAATAAAATATTTTGACTTACATTTGCTGTTAATTAAATAATATGTATCTTTGCAGTGGAAATAACCTTTAACGATAACAAACTGGAAAAGCTGGCGAATAACTTTACGAAGTGCAAAAAGGAAATGGGACAAATCCGTGCAAAGCTCTATAACAAACGCCTTGGCGACCTTCGCAATGCTCTTACGCTGGAAGATGTTCGCCACCTGCCCGGCAGGTATCACGAACTCACTGGCGACCGCAAGGGGCAATGGGCTTGCGATCTTGACCAACCATACAGAATGGTATTTGAGCCACACGAAAAGCCCATACCCACAGATGAAGATGGTAAATACGTCTGGCTTGAAATTAAAGGTGTAGAAGTTATTGAAATTACCAACTACCACGACAAATAAGAAACAAGGCAAACACAGCATACAATGGCAACTGAAAAAAATCAATACCACCCGCAAATAGCTTTTCACCCTGGCGAAACTTTGGCTGAGAAGTTAGAAGAACTGGGCATGGGCCCAAAGGAGTTTGCTATACGTACGGGCAAACCCGAAAAAACGGTTATTGCCATACTCAAAGGCAGAAGCCGTATTACTCCTGATATGGCGGTGCAATTTGAGCATGTGCTGAAAATACCTGCCCACTTTTGGCTCAATATGCAGCGAAACTATGATGAGTTTTTAGCTCGTGAAGAACGCCAGGAGATGTTGGTAGACTCAACCGTTTGGGCAAGAAATTTTCCTATTGCCGATATGGTAAAAAAAGGTTGGCTACCCGCAAGAACCACCATTAAAGAAAAAACATCTGAACTGTTGGCGTTTTTCAGTATCAGCAACCCTAACGCTTGGGAAGATTACTACTTCAAGCAACAACTAAAAGTGGCGTTCCGCATTTCGTTGGCTCATACCAAAGAACCTTATGCCATTTCTGCTTGGTTGCGTAAAGGCGAACTGCAAGCAGCCGAATTGCCAACCAAACCCTATGAGGAAAATGATTTTAAAGAAGCATTGTCCGAAATCAAAAGCATCATGGCAAAGCATCCTAATGATTTCTTCACCCAATTGCAACAAGTTTGTTTGGAAGCAGGTGTAAAAGTGGTGCATACGCCTTGCATCAATAAAGCCCCAATTAATGGTAGCACCCGCTGGATAAACGATACACCTTTAATTCAGTTAACAGGACGCTATAAACGCAACGACAGCTTTTGGTTTACTTTCTTTCATGAGGCAGGACATATTTTGCTGCACGGGAAAAAGGATATTTTCTTGGAGGATGTAGATTACTCAGATAAAGACAAACAAAAAGAAAAAGAGGCAGACAACTTTGCCGTTAAATGGACACTTTCAAAAGAAGAGCAAAGCGAGATACTACAACGTTCCAGAATTACAGAAGATGATATAATTGAGTTTGCAAAGAAATTCAACACCCATCCTGCTATTATTATTGGACGACTGCAACATGATGGATTGGTTCCCTATTCATTAGGCAGACGATTTTTTGAACCTGTAGAATTTGAATAAATACGTTGTTCCCATTTCGGAAACAACTGAAAAAAGAGTATAGGAGTGTTCATTAAGTGTGTCAGCTGACGTCACAAGGTTAGTTGAAGACGATCAAGGAAGAGGATAGACAATTGTGCTAAAGTACGATTCCAGTTGTGAACGGGACGGTTCCATTTTGAAGTAATGTGTTCTTGAGCGAGGAAGAGTAGCTTCATCAGGGCTTCGTCGCATGGAAATGCTCCTTTCGATTTCGTCACGGAGCGAAGCTGCCGGTGAAAGCCTTCGATGATGTTAGTGGTGTACATGATGCGACGAATGTCTTTGTCGAATTCGAAGTAGGTGCTCAGTCGAGGCCAATTACGCTTCCAGGATTCGATGACCTTTGGGTATCGCGCTCCCCACTCGGTGGCGAGCCGATCTAGGTTTCGCTCGGCTTGTTCAATGGTAGTGGCTTTGTAAACACCTTGTAGGTCTTTGACGAAGGGCTTGACATCCTTGTACGAGAGGTACTTGATGGAGTTGCGGATCTGATGGATCACGCAGAGCTGCACCTGTGTCCGGGGGAAGACAGTCTCTATAGCTTCAGCGAATCCGGTGAGGTTGTCAATACAGGCGATGAACATGTCGCGCAATCCTCGGTTGGATAGATCGGTGAGAACACCCAGCCAGAACTTCGCACCTTCAGACTCGCCGATGTAGAGTCCCAGGAGTTCCTTGTGACCGTCTTGATTGAGTCCTATGACGCAGTAAACTGCACGCGAAACCACGCGTCCCTCATGACGCACTTTGTAGTGAATAGCATCAAGCCATACAAATGGGTACACTGCCTCCAGTGGCCGTGCACGCCAGTCTGCAATCAATGGCAGGATCTTGTCGGTGACACGCGATATGGTAGCTACCGAGGCCTCCAGGCCATAGATGTCCATCAGGTGATCACGGATGTCACCGTAGCTCGCGCCACGCGCATACAGGGCGATGATCTGCTTGTCTAGGTCCACACCAAGTGTTCGCTCACGCTTGGGCAAAATCTGCGGTTGGAACGTGCCTGCGCGGTCGCGTGGTGCCTCTCGGAAGCTTCCCCATGCCCGTGTTCACGCTCTTGATTTTTCGTCCATTGCGTTGGTTTGACTGTGTGGACTGTTCGCTTTCCGATTCTAAATGGGCATCGAGTTCGCCGTCTAATGCCTCCTCGACAAATTCTTTACGTAGTGGCGTTCGTACGCCATCACGACCAAAGAAAGAGTCTCCTGCTTTGAGCCGTTCAGCTGCCTGCTTCGTAAATGACTCGAAGTCAAATGTGCTGGTGTTCATGGTTGGTGCTCCGTATGTTTGGTAAACGTAACGCCATTGACACACTTTTTGTAACAGTCTCGTTTTTTATGAAGTCATGTCACCCGAGCTAGTTGGAGTTGCCACAAGACTATGTACCCTTACCGACGGGAGCCAGCACCAGTCCGATCCTTGGCAACCTGGTATTGAGGGATCTTGACGCTGCCCTCCTTGAGGTTGCGCGCAAACATGGACTGCGCTTTAGCCGTTATGTCGACGACATTACATTTTCAAGAACATCCGACTTCTGTGATGGACTGCCAGCTCATATTCTCAAACTTGTCAGCTCTCATGGGTACGTCCCTCACTTGCGAAAGACATGATACGAAATCGGCATCCATGAGGTCACAGGGGTTAAGATCAAAAGGCATAGACTGTCGCCGACCAATAGCCAGCGGAAACGCTTATCGGCCAAGAAGAAGGAAACTCAAGATGAGAATGCGGATAGCGTAGCTGGTATGAAGCAGTATTTGCAACGAGTTGGTGAGCTGAATAAACGCAAGTGACACCCTCCAAAATGTCCCCCAGAATGTCCCCCACAAACACAAAGCCCCTTGCAAGTCGTTACTTACAAGGAGCTTAGCATTTTACGAAGTGGTCAGGGAGGGAATTGAACCCCCGACACGAGGATTTTCAGTCCTCTGCTCTACCAACTGAGCTACCTGACCAGTTGTAAGGTGCGAATATACGGTAAAACGCGGATTGCACAGGCTGAAAAATTGAATGCTTACGGGAGGTGGGTATTAACCAGTACGGGGCTTATAAGAGCGCTAACCGGAAGTATAGTATTCCAGCCCCCTTAACCCAGCAAGTTTTGTGACAGAAGTCATAGAGAATAAAAATGGTGAACCATATCTTGAATTGTATCCACTTTTACTGGTTTACTATGCTACACTCTTTACACACCAAGAAGATTGCAGTTGCATTAATTGCTGCAATGACTGTTTTTTTCACCGGATGTGGTCTGCTGGATTCAGACAGTAATGACCCCAATCAAAAGCTGGGTGGCAATACAAAGTTGGACTATACCAACGTCGGCGATAAGTATAGCGCTTCGGTAGATATTATTCCGTATCCACTAAATGAGCACATAAACGATAGTATCACTGTAACAAAAAATGAAAACGGTGATGTTACCATTTTGGTGCACTATACTTTTGATACAACGTTGGTGCGCGGTCTTGATACGTTACTTGGCACTCAGGATTTTTCCGAGGAGCTCCGGGCAAGTATTCGTAACTACTACATCAACAAATACGAAATCTCCGTCGATACATCGAATCCCGATAATATCAGAGTCTGGAATGAGATCAAACTTCGCGCCACCAGCGATGGGATCCAGGAATATGTGTCAAGTAAGGGTAACACCTCCAAGCCGTTTACTGTAATTCGCTATAATGCAAATGTGGGAGACAAATACGAGTTTACAAATGCTGAGGGTGAGAAGCTCTTGCGGACAGTAGTGTACCACAGCACAACAGATGATTACGAAATGGCATTTTGGAAAATCAAGGTGTTCAAAACCGAAGAATATATGCAGAACGACCCGATGATTAGTAAAATTACATACATTACCAACCACAAGTTTGGTTTGGTTGGGATAGAGATTGATACAAAGGACGGAAAGCACGTCCCTGTATCTATCTGGCCTCCAAATTTTTAGTAGTCGGGTCTACCAGGGAGTCCAGGCAAAACCAACTAACGGGAAAACCATTGGGCCGGGAACTAATGCAAGACCAAAGTCCATCGCTACGGCTGTGTTAGCTTGCCGGAGTCCCATATATAACATGGTATTCGATGGCTTCGAAAGGTCACTGGCCCATAGTTCTCCCACAAAGTGCAGATCGTGAAACTCAGGAAATCGAGTGTCTAAGCTTAATGCAGCTCCTATGCTTCCGGTTGCATATACCAGACCAAACGGATCGGTTAGTGTGCCGGCATGTATGGTATAGGTGTCTTCACCCGCTACCTTGCCAAACAGCATGGTGCTGGCCTGCGTTCGCTTACCGGTCCATGTTGCCACACCGTAGATATGCGCCATAAAGTTTACGTCGTTTAACCAGCCTACGTTTGCACCCAGTGCGTAAAACTGCCAACCATCTTCAATAAGTCCATTTACACTCTTAGCAAGCGTGAACTTTGCATTAATTGCAGAAGCCTGATCAGATAAGGGCAACCCTGGGATTAACGACCTACCGGCGGTAATACTCACAACCTGACCGATACCCGCTCCTGCATACGGGAAAACACCTTCCATCAGGCTTACAAAGTGGTCACCGGAAACGGGTATTGCCGTTGGCATAATGTAACCACGGTGACGGTGACGGTAATGCTTTTCTGTAGAGTTAACAACGTCTATTTCTTTAGCATACACCTTTGCTTGTCCAATGAGCGACGAGATCTTTACAAACGTGCCACTGGCATCACTGTCTATCATGCTAATTGTGCCGCTTAACATATCACCATTGACGAGTCTGATAACGTAGGTTTCATCGTCAAAAAACACCATCCTGCCCAACTCATCGTTGGTAAGTGCCAGGACGTAAGCCGGCATAAGGAAGATCAACAGTATCTTAGCCATCACTCAGTGCCAATTGTCCGCAAGCCGCATCAATGTCCTTGCCCGAGGAGCTGCGGACAAGTACATGCACGTCTTCAGCGCGGAGTTTATCAATAAACCACTGAAACCGTTCTGGCGAAGCCGGTTGTAGTTCTGCTGCAAAACCATGTGGATGTGTGAAACCAATATCATGAAACGGTATCAGGTTCACCTTGGTTGGGAGTCTTCGCGCCAGCCGGCCCAGTCTGCGGGCATCATGAATGCTGTCGTTAAGTCCTTTAAAGACAATATACTCGTATGTAATACTCTTCCTGGTAGTTTTAAAATAGTAATCAACGGCTTCCATCAGCACATCCAGTGGCCACTTCCGGGCAATCGGCATGAGTTGGGAGCGCACCTCCTGGGTAGTTGCATGCAAGCTAATTGCCAATTTTACTATCTGTTTTTCATCTGCCATCCGGATTATCCCCGGCACTACTCCGGCAGTACTGATTGTGGTTCTTCGGGGTGCAACCATAGTCGTACGTTGGTCATTAAATATCCTGACGGCTTTCATGACTTCGGTGTAGTTATTAAGAGGCTCGCCCATACCCATAAAAACGATGTTGGTAATCGGCTTCTGGCTATATTTCTGGGCCTGCAGGAACTGGTCAACGATTTCGCCGGCGGTAAGGTTGCGTGTTAGCTTCAGAGTAGCTGTTGCACAAAACGTACACCCCAGATTGCATCCCACCTGGGTGCTCACACACAGAGTTCTTCTGCGGGGATGTCCGTCAGCCTCGACCAACTCACTTGGAATTAGCACACTCTCAATAACGGCTCCGTCCCAGAGCTTAAACAGGAATTTTGCAGTACCGTCTTCCGACTGTTGCAGCTTTTGTAACTGCACGCTTTCTACTCTGGCCTCAGTCCTCAAAAAACCCCGTAACTCTGCGGGCAGCGTATGCATTGCCTCTATAGATTCTACCCGCCGGATATACAGGTCATCGTAGATCTGGCGTGCTCTGAACTTCTTATGACCGCTGGTAGTGAGATATTCTTCTAACTCGGTAATGGTGAGACCTTTTAGTTCTCTTGGACCACGAACAATATCCCGACTGGCTTTCATCATTATGCAAAACTACAGTCTTAGCCAATTGCACTGTATTAGCTGATACATCAGTGCTTATAGTTTCCAAAATGCAAGTGCCGTTGTTTACCTAACGTAAACAACGGCACTCATATTTCGTGCTACATGCCTGATAAGTATGCCCAAGCCCCTTGAAATCTTGGCACTACTTCCTGGGCATACCCCTGCTTATCACCCTTGAGTTGAAAATACAGCTGTGAATTGTGAGGTAATCGCCTACAAGGGTGGGGTTATTCAGATCAAACCCGGATGGTGCTGGTTCCGACGCTGAAGGCTTAAAAGCCATTGGCCACAGCGTACGTACCTTGCCGGTACAGTAACCCGATATACCTTGTATTGTTCCGTCATCGTTGAGGCGTACCTCTGTTAGGACGGTTGTTCCCTCAACGGGAAAATACTGCTGACCATTCTGTCGGATGATGGCTCCCTGGGTTACGCCCATATTAAAGAAAGCATTAACGTAGTTTATTGTTGTAGCTTCCCATTGATACGTGCCAGGCTTGGTTGGAATGCCATCCTTAAATCGTATGATAACGTCCGGATCATCATAGGGCGAAATAACGCTCTCATCAAAACGAGCTTCGTTATTGACTAACGAGTCAGCCATAAATGCAACATTCGTCATCCGTATTACGTCGCCCGACCAAATAGCATCGGCTGACTTATCAAGCAACTCCGGTATTCCAAGGCTGCCAACTGTATATTTTACGTCCAACTCCTGTCCCGGATCAGGTCCGTTAGGTCCGGTAGCACATCCACCTGTAAAAAGCAGTAAACCTGTTAGTGCAACTATCAGGTATATGTTCGAATATTTCTTTGTGGTCATGATATTCTTTCTGATTAGTTACGGTTTACTATTAAAATGAAACATTAAATAAGTAGCTTACCCCAAGATGAATATCTGCCGGAACAAAATTTATTGTTTCGGCTGTTGCGTAACCACTGGGTCGGAGTCCTAAAGAAGTTGTAGGGTGACCATAAATATACTGATCATCCTTGTAGAGGCCGGAAAACATGTAGCGGGCCGAAAGGTCCACTGTTAGTTTGCCCAGTTTGCTTTGCCACACCGGTATCGAGCTGCCAACACGGACGTCCATTATCATACTCTTAAAAAGCTCCCTGTCCACGGTGTACACATTATCGGAATTCTCCGGGTGCCAGCGTTTTCCGGACATCGGGAAGTTCAGACCGACGCCGATCAGGAATCCGCCAAAATTCACCTGGGGAGCAAGAGTGAAAAAGGTGTTTCGCTCAATAAAATAGCCGGCCCAGTTCTTTTTGCCGTCATACATTTCATACGGCCGGGTTCGGGTACCGTTTGTTGATACACCAATGTCAAGCTGACCTGCAAGACTCGAGCCTGCACCGAACGGAGCATAAATTGCACCGCCAAATGCCGGGAATGCCCAGAAATCCGGATTCACTTTACGTCCTTCAGCATTCTGGGTGGTAATTCCGCCACCGTAAAATCCAACTTTAACGCCAACACCAAGGGTGTATGGCTCGGTTACGGCTATGGCCGGTTCTTGTGATGCTACCGCGGTTTCATCCTGCATACCGTGAGCACTAGAGGCTTCCTGTGCAATAGCCAGGTAACTGCCATACAGAAAAATGAGTATTAAAGTAAGAGTTCGCACCATATTCCTCCCTGAAACAAAAACTCTACATAGATTGGTACGTAAAAGTAGCTTATAATTACGGAAATGCAACAACCGTCCGGACTAAAAAACGAAAAAAATGTAACGGAACAACAGAATGGGGGTTTTTGGTGGCAAAGCGACGTAATAAACAGACTATGGCCTATGATCAACTCTCTGACGAGGAGGTGTTTGCTCTTGTTCAAACAGCGAACGATCAGCTTGCATTTAAAACATTGTATGGTCGCTATAACAAAAGAATTTACGCATACTGTTTACGGGTACTGGGCAACAGAGAAGATGCAAACGATGTTTTTCAGATTATCGCAATGGCTATCTACGACAAACGGGACACGTTTAAAGATGGGTCGTTCGTGGCTTGGCTGTTTACGATTACCCGCAATACCTGCCTTAAGGCTGTTCGTAACCGGCGGACAACAACTGAACTCAACGAGGAAATTCATACCAAGCCTGACATCAGTTCTTTTAGTGACGACTTTATCCTCAAAGATTCACTTCACCGGGCTGTTCAGTCATTACCGGATGAATTCCGCGAAGCTCTTGAACTTCGATACTTCGACGATCTTTCCTATGAACAAATTGCGGCCTGCCTGGGTATTACGGAATCCCTTGCAAAGGTTAGGGTGTTCCGGGCAAAAAAGCAAATTGCCAGTATCCTTGCTCCGATAATGGATGAACTAAAATGACACACGAAGAACTATTAGCCGGCTACTTAGAAAACTCACTGTCTGCTCAGCAGCTACTAGAGCTGCAGGCTGTTCTGGCTGCAGATCCGGTTCTGGCTGCTGAAATTGCAAGGTTGCAAAAATTAGAAAGTATCCTGGCAGAGGCTCAGGTATGTCCTCCGGCACCTGCTGAGGTGATTGCGGAAGCTGAAACCTCGGTGATCAACAAGATGAACTTCGTACCAGGTAGCAGACCTTTTGTACAAAGGGGCTTGGGTAGCTGGATATTATGGGGTGCCGCTGTTATCGTGTTGGTACTTCTTGGTGTTGGTTTGGCCTTGGTTACGGGAAATGATAATGTTCAACCGGTAGGAACTGATGATGTACTGCCCCGGCAGGACCATGCGGAAACAAAGGTACTTCCTGACAATGCAGAAGCCCCGCTGCCTGCCAATCAGATACATACACAAAAGGAACAACGTCCTGACCAGGTAAAGATCAGGGAGCACGTTAATGCAGTACGGCCCGATAATGATCAGGTTCAATCGCAGGTAACCAATCACAATAACGATACCGAGAGGTCGCTTGGTTTGGATGCAAACCAGCCGACGTCAGCTCTCAGCCAGCTGATTTCGGAATATCAGCGGTGCCTGCAACAAGGTCAGGAAATCAGATGCGCTCAACTTGCCCTTGCAATTGGCAGACAGTACCGCAAGAATGGCGATGTTGCAAATGCACTTCACTACCTGGAAACGGCTCTCTCTCAGGCTGAGTCAGCTAAAACTGTTCAGCAACAGATTCAAATTCTTACTGAACTAGCCCTAACCAACATTGGCGCAGGTAACACAAAGTCAGCACAGACCTTCCTCTCCAAGGCCATCAGCCTTGCCGAGTCGAAAGGATTGCCTGCAACTCAACAAAAAGAACTGCTAAAGTCACTTGAATAGGCGTTGTTCTACAGGTACGTTTTTAGTTGCCGGTAATGTACTCAGTGCCTTGGTCATAGAGAAATTCTTCCGGCTTGAATAAGCCGGCTTTATACCATGGCTTTTCTTGATGAAATGATACCGGTACAGTATTCTGATCCTGCCGCAAACGCTTTGCAGACTGGTATCCGTATATCACGATACTGTCAGCGACGGGATAGCTGTTTAAAACCGTTCCCATAAATGGGTTTATATTCTGGCCAGCGGATAGAATAAGTATTCTAACCTGATTCTGAATTGATGGGTCGGGGTCGGCCACTTCTCCGAGGACGGTGACGATGCCGGGCTCTGTTTGCCGTACCGTGCCGTCAGCATCCTCAACCTGTAACCATACCCGGATGGGTTGCAGCGATGTGATGGTGGCTAATTTGGACCGGTTCATATCCCATTCGATAACCAATGGTACGTCACCCTCGCCACGGCGGATGAACAGTGTGTCACCATTCATTTCAATCCGAACTGACCAGCGTGTAATCCCTGCTTCTGACATTACTTCGGGATGGATCAGAAGGCCGGGGAGTGTTCGCTCTGTTACCGTATCGATAACTTCAATCGGCTTCATCAGTTTGCCGGTACTGTCGGTAAGCACTACGTACGAAACAGTGTCATACTCAGCCCCTTTAGTATCAATGGTAATCCGTGAAGATGCAATACCAAAGGTTTCCGTCAGATAGTGCTTTATCGTCCTACATCTTTCAAGGGCGTGATAGGCATCGTCAGAAAAGTGGCTTCGAAGCCATACGGTTGTACCCGGATTTCTATCCATCCTGCTGCCAATGATGTTTAGGACATCGTAGTGCCAGTGAACAGTGTCGGAGAAACGATAACGGTCCGGGAGGATCCCGGATTGGTGTAATGATAACTTTCTATAACGATCAGGAATCTGAGTTTGCCGGTCGTCAAATACTACTGCCGGAATCACAGGCACAATACGCATACGCCTGATCGTGCGTGTTGTTAGCCTTGCATCAGATGCCATTGTACCGTCAACCTCCCTAAACTCAATTTTAAATGAAGCCGATAATATTGAAGGGGGCTTGGGTTTGAGCAGGTGGTATTGTTCACGTATGGTAACCGTAATAGGATCGGTTCCATGTGTTTCGGTACGCTCTGCCAATACAAGGCTGTCTGAACGCACCTCATGACTTAACATCACTACTGTGTCGCGAACATAGGTGGTATCAATTGGCTTTGTATCCAGGCGATCAGGGCTATGCCATGCAATAACAGCCTGAATACCGGGTTGGAATGTGCTCATCATTGCAGTAGTATGCCATCCGGTAACGGCTTCAATGTTGATCCGTCCGCCAAGAAGGAGTGTTCCTTCCTGATTTACCGGCCATAGTGCCTGTATGCCCGCATGTACGCCGGGAACAACCAGGGCAGATCTCACCATTGGTCCGCTGCCTGTGGTCTGCTCCATTGAACCATCTACAAAGCGAAGACCGGCAGGATTGGTGAAGTGCATTGTTTGTGTATAGTGGGTAGCAATTGGAACAAAAAGTGGAATCCCTGCTACCACACTCCAAACAGGGCTAAGTGGTATTCTGATGGTTGGTTCTATTCTAAGCACACTGAACTCTGCATTGAGAAAATGTCCTAACTCAGCGGGTCTTATCTGACCCTCTGGTGTTGCAATTACAGTTTGTTCAGATGCACTATACGATTGCTGTATGGTGCTGTAGCCAACATGAAGCCCCGGTGCAAGCCCCCCAAATTCGTTTAGCATAACATCAGCACCAATGGTAAATTCAGGTAATACCGTCGGGGATCCCGGTTTAAACAGTACCGGAAGCGGTGGACTTCCCAGGTCGGGGACGGAAGTAAAGCTTTGCATAGGAAATACGACCACACCTCCTACTCCGCCGTACAACTGCAGCGGGTCATTGGCAAGGGCCTGAAGCATGCAAAGTATGTGCAGAATGCATGTGGTGAGTAGTACTACGGGTTTTTGCACCCACGAATTTACTGGATAGCTATCAGGCGAGTAACACCGTAGAGCTCAAGGCCGCTCTCAGAGGTCACCACCAGCCTGATATAGTACTCACCACGCTGTAATAACAGGTTGCCCGGAGCGCTGCCAACAACCCACTCCCGGATACCGTTGCTGACGTCGGACGTAAGGTTTGCAACAACCTTTCCTGCAGGGTTGGCTATGTACATCGTCACCCCGTTGTTGGGTACGTTTATAATCCGAATTGTCCCCGTAGTCAGCACCGGGTTGGGCTGAACGCTAATATCAAGGGAATCCTGCAGTGTGTTTACGTAACGGGCCTTGCCGTTATACTTCCAAACATTGCTTACCAGGAGCAAACCACTGGATAGGTTCCAGCTCGCAACTGTGGTACTGCCCGGCGGATCGGCTTCAAACCGTACAGCAAGAATGCTGGAGTCTGAATCTCCCATGGTGACCACACCGTTAATTCGACCTATCTCGACGGCAGAATCTGGTGACATTAATACTGCGTTGGCAGTTGGAATGATCGTTCTGATTGTCCCGCTCTCCCGCTTAATGCTTTGATTGCTTTCGGGCAATACCACAAACAGCGTGGGGTTGTATGAAACAGAGATGCTAAAACCTGGAAGTTCAAACGGAATATCCAGCGGTTGTGATGCAGTTGCCCGAACAACAAACGCCGTTGTATCGCCAATCCGGCTCTGTACGGTATCGATCCACACCATCACCGATACCGGGCGCGGCTTCATGAACACCTTAACCTTAATAAGCGTACTATCTGCATACCGCTTGTTGACACTACGGTAAAGCATAAATTCACGAACAAGGAATGGTTGATACGTTGTAGGACTGATAGTAAATTTTACTACGATATCGGTACTGCTGATGCTCTCGATTTCTGCTACTACGGGTGCCAACTCATCCGGTATGATCTGGTACTCAAAAGTCTGACGGGGCTTTATGGGAAGTATTACCGACATTGTTTTCGTTTCCGGGCGGCCAGCCACAACGTCAGCAAACACCAGCGCTGCCTCCGGGGTTTGTTGTTCTGCCGTTGCTTTTATAATCCACCGAATGGTGTCGGTGGCATCCCCCTGTGAGTTCAGTCTCGCCAGGACCAAGGTGTCGGCATACGTTCCTGCCGCTACCGGTTTAAATCCTGCAGCTAATATGATGTTGCTGTTCTTATCGGTAAAGGGCTGGTTATTACCAGTTAGTAGCACAGTAAACGGTAGATCAGGTGACTGCAGGATCTTGTACACCGAAAGTGGAACCCTGGGTGTGTGAGTAAGCTGAACGAATGCAGTATCACCGGTAAGTACCGGGGCGATGGTTGACAGTAGTTCTGCTACCTGATACTGTGCCGAACCTAGCATCACTACCGAAATGGTTTCTAAGGCAATGTTGTCCTTATACCGTACTATCCGTGTTGTATCTGCATAGCTTCCTGTTACTACCGGCTTGAACAGAAAACGATACTCAAGCGTGGTTCCGTTTAACGTGAGCGTATCACCAAGACTCACAAAAGGTGCAGACGGTGGTTCAACCTGGCTCCAACTCTCATCTGCGGGTAAATTGGCCATAACCGGCACAGAGCGGTATGCTGCCGAACCAGGCTCCATGGTACCAAAGTCCAGCACAACTGTCCGTGTAGCCATGTACCCGTAACCATTAAAACGTAATCTTATCGTATCGTCGGAGAGGACAGAGCTGCTGAACAATAAAACGTCCTTAGTAAACTTCCCAACTGTTGTAGGCTCGAAGGTTGATTGTATAGTTAGCTTACCATTGCGCACAAATAAACTGTCTGTTGGTGAGGTGATTCTGAAAGGGGCTGGATTATAAAGTTCCGGTTCAAAGGATGCTCCGTCAGCCAAACCCTCGAGTACAACAGTTTTTGTTTCAACTTCATTGATAAACGTTGGCGGGAAATTCACAAACAGCGTCTTCATCCTGCCGGTTTCAGCTGATGCATAAATTCCTGATACCGTGAGCACAAGGTACGCTGTAATGATAAATTTTTTCGTTGTCATGGGTATGATACCCTTACAATCCGCCATTATTGAACAAGTTACAGGGTCTTACTGTGCTTGATCCCGTTTTGCCGTTAATATGCATGTGTCGGCTTTTTGTTCTTGTCCGGTAACCAAACCGCTTCCGCGGATTTTTACTTGGAATCCTGCATCATGAAGGATGCTAACCGCCCTGCGCAAGGTTAGTCCGATTACGTTGGGCACATATTCGCCTTTGTGCTTTACGGTATTTACTTCTACTGACGAGCCCCTTTCCACCATGGTTCCTGCCAGCGGTTTCTGAGTGCCTATCATGCCATACTCGGATGATGTTGTAAGTAACAGGCCGTTCATGGACAGTATGGTATCGGCTGTTGCCAAAGGCATACCGCGCAGTTCCGGGACCCGTACAGAGTCGGCCTTCATCATGTTCATAATGGTGGTCCGTTCTGAGTCACCAAGCTTTACCATCGTCATTGTTTTTTGCACAATTCGTTTAAAGATTGGCGCTGCTACGGTGCCTCCGTAAATACTTGTTTGCGGTTTGTCAAGCAGTACGATCATCGCAACCTGGGGATTATCTGCAGGGTAGAAACCAACAAACGTTGCTGTATATGCCTGTTTCTGATCATAGCTTCCCTCTACCAGCTGTTTCGATGTCCCCGTTTTACCGGCAATAGCAAGTCCGGGAATTGCTGCTAGTTTCCCGGTACCGTTTTCAACCACGCCTACCAACATTTTTGTAACGGCGTCTGCTGTTGCTACCGACACCACCCGGCGAATTTTCTGTGGCTCGAGAACGGTATTTCTGCCACCAGATGAATTCCGGATTTCACGTACGCAGTGAGGTTCCATCATTACACCGCCGTTAGCAATTGCTGCGTATGCATTTACCATTTGTAGTGCCGTACATGACAATCCGTAGCCATGAGCCATATAGCTTTGGGTGCCTTCCTTGAACTGGTTTGGTTTTCGTAGTACACCACGAACTTCACCACGAAGGTCGATACCTGTAGGAATCCCATAGCCAAAGTCACGAACATATTTATAATATTTTCGGCTATCCAACCGCAATGCACTGGTAGCAAAAACTACATTACTGCTTTGCTCCAATGCAACCTGGAATGTAGTCTTGTTCAGTGGGTGATCGTCGCGGATAACATACGGTCCTACATGAACAGCACCGCCCAGGCCATCCACCTGATCTGTGGGTTTCAGCACTCCTTCATCGATGAGAGCTGCTGCCGTTATTGCCTTCATGGTTGAACCGGGTTCATACTGATCGGTTATTGCACGAATCCGTATTGCATCGTTCGATGCCAGGTCTAATCGCATTGGATTATACGTGGGTATTGAAGCCATTGCCAATACCTCACCGGTTGAGGGTATCAGGGCTATAACTGTGCCACTGACGGCACCGGATTCGCGAACTCCGCGCTCAAGCTCCTTCTCGGCAATTCGCTGGAACTCGATATCAATGGTGAGTTCCAAACTATGTCCGTTTTGTGGACTGCTTCGTTCAGGGTTCACGCCTGAACGCAGTCTGCCCTTGCCATCACGTTGCATAACCACAAAACCACTCTGACCACGCAGAATGTTGTTGTACTGAAGCTCAAGGCCGGTCAGACCGTTGTTATCCAAATCGGTAACGCCAATTAACTGCGCGCACACCGGACCGTACAAAAAGTTACGTTTGGGCTCTGTCACGCGGATCAGACCGGGGTCTCGTAAATTTTCAAGATCCGGGAACAGGGATGTGTTTACTCCACGTGCAAGCCAGACAAAACGCTTTCCAGGTTGCCGAATTTTTTGCAACAGTACATCTGTTGCAATACCCGTAGCCGTGGAAATCAGTTGTGCAATTGTCTCGGGGTGTTTCACCATTTCGGGGTCAGCCGCAAACGATGTAGTGCGGATCATCCCAACAACTTCTCTGTTGTTCCGGTCAAACAAACTTCCTCTTTCAGCCCGAAGCTCAACCTTGCTTTCGTACTGTTTTCGGGCGGCATCACGATACTTGCCGTTATCAAGCACCTGAACCCAAAACAGTCTGCCCAGGATTACAACAAATGCAAAAGCAAAAATGGCACTAATCAGCCCCGCCCGCCATCGTATGGGATCGTATGCGTTTACACTGTTCACGGCTGCAATACTACCGGTGCCTCTTGTGGGGGAATCATGCCGAGTTTTTCGGTTGCAATTTTTGTGACACGCTCTGAGCTTTGCAGACGATATGTCTCGTTACGCAGACTTTTGTTTAACGTCTCCAATGAGTCCACATTCCTTCGCAGTTGTTCGGTTTCTTGTGATAGTTTATTCACGGTGATCACATTACTAACGTACAAAACCGTAGCGGATGCACTGATAAAGAAAAGAGCAAATAAACTCCACCTATTAATCAGCCGGCGCTGCTTAACAATGGCGGTTGGCTCCTTACCGGGCAGATACGACTGCTCCGGTTCGTGATCTTTTTCGGGCCCGATGTTAAGATTTGCCATTTACCGTACCTCTGCACCGGCACCAACTCCTGTATCCGATGGACCAATCAGGGTAAGAAATCCGTCGCTGTTACTTGCAGCCAGCACCATGCCCTGTGATTCCATACCCATTAACGTGGCCGGTTTTAAGTTGTAAACCACTACAATCATCTTGCCGACTAAGTTGTCGGGCTTGTAATGTTGCGCAATTCCTGCAATGATCTGCCTGCGTTCGGTACCAATCCTGACCTGGAGTTTTATGAGTTTTTTTGATTTCGGTACGGCTTCCGCCTCCAAAATTTCTGCAGTTCTGAGCTGAACCTTCGAAAACATATCAAAGTCAATCAGCATGGATTCCGAGCTTGCAGTATCGTTGGTATTGTTTGTATTGCCCGAAGCTTTGGTAAGCAGTTCCAGTTGCCGGCGTACTACGTCATCTTCTATCCGATGAAATAAGATGTCGGGCTGCCCAACCGTGTCACCCGGGTTCAGGTGCACCTTCCATGCTTCACTCCAAACATTCTTAATATCTTCACCAACTGCTCCGATGCGTTCCTCAAGACCAAGCATGTTCTGAATACTTGCAGCAGCCCATGGCGTAAATGGTGCCATTAACACTGATACTGTTCCAAGAGCTTCGAGGCATCTTTTCAGCGTAGCGGCCGCATCTGAAGGGTCTGTTTTTATAGCCTTCCAGGGAGCCTTGTCGTTAAAATATTTATTAACGGCTCTGGCTGCATTCATGGCTTCTGTGACGGCATCACGGAAACGGAATGCATCCAGCCGGTCTCCCGCAGCCTGTGTTGCTTCCTTAAGAGCCTGCAGAAGTACTTCTTCGTGTTCGCCTGATGCGGCCATTCCCTCGGGAACAACACCGTTATAGTTTTTATAAACAAATAAACTAACTCTGTTGACAAGATTTCCCAGGATAGCCGCTAACTCATTGTTTGCTTTTGACTGATAATCACGCCACGTAAAATCACTATCCTTGGTCTCTGGCATACTGGTAGTAAGTACGTACCTCAAAATGTCTACATGTTCCTGCTGCGGAAATGCAGCCAGATACTGCTGTACGTCAATTGCCCAGTTCCTGCTCTTCGAAAACTTCTTCCCTTCCAAATTCAAGAATTCGTTGGCAGGTACCGCTTCGGGCAGAATGTAACCTTCGTTTTCTCTGGTGTGCAGCAGGATTGGGAATATGATGGTGTGGAATACAATATTGTCCTTGCCCAGGAATGCAGTGTACTGCGTATTGGAGTCCATCCACCACTTCTCCCACTCACCGGGAATACCGTTGTCTGATGCCCATCGCTTAGTTGCGGATATATACCCGAGAACTGCTTCAAACCATACATAGAGTACTTTACCGGCGGCACCTTCCACGGGTACGGGAATGCCCCACTGCAAGTCTCTTGTTGCCGTCCGTGCAGCAAGGCCCTGGTTTAGCCAGGATCTGCTTTGCTGAAGAACATTGTCCTTCCACTCGCCGGCGTGCTGTTCGATGTACTGTTCAGTCCACTGCTGGAATTCATTGAGTTTAAAGTACCAGTGTTTGGTTTTCTTTACTACGGGTGTCTGACCCGATACTACAGAACGTGGGTTTTTTAAGTCAAGTTGGTTGTAATATGCTCCACAGCTATCACACTGATCACCGCGTGCTTTATCATAACCGCAATTCGGACACACTCCTTCTACGTACCGGTCGGGCAGAAATATGCCTGACTGCTCATCGTAGAACTGATCGTCATCTCGCTCTACCAAAAGCCCCTTTTCAAGCCATGTTGTAAAGAACTCCCTTGCTGTCTCGGCATGGAGCGGATCGGTTGTTCTGCCAAACACGTCAAAGTCAATTCCAATAGCACGCAGTGCAGTTTCGTTAGCTGTATGGTATTTGTTTACTAACTCTAATGGTGTAACTCCTTCCTTCTCGGCTGCTATCGTAATTGCTACTCCGTATTCGTCGGACCCGCACACATAGAGAGTTTCACGTCCTTGAAGTCTGCAATACCGTGCATAAATATCGGCAGGCAACGTACTTCCTACCACGTTTCCCAGGTGTGTTATGCCGCTTGCGTAGGGCAAGGCAGATGTTATTAAATATCGTTTCATTCGTACAATACAATATCAGTTGACAGCCACCGGGCAGTTCCTTCGTCCACATATTTCTTGATGATTGCCAAAGCAAATTCAAATGCCGTGCCTGCTCCGCGACTTGTGATTATTCCATTTTCGTCAACAACTCTATCAGTAACGTAGTTGTAGCCGGTAAACTCATGTTCGAGCGTTGGGTGCGAGGTGACTTTTGAGCCACTTTTCAGAAGTTCGAGTTCGTGTAAAACAAACGGGGCCGCACAGATAGCAGCAAGCGGACGTTTTGCGTTACGGTGTTTAACGATAAGCTGACGCAGTGACTCGTTTGCGAGGAAGTTCTGTACTCCTTGCCTGCCACCGGGAAGAATGATAATATCAAAATCATCGTATTCACCCAAGTCGTCAATCGCAGTATCAGGCACTATCCGAACTCCTTTCGAACACGTAATCAGATGTCCGTCACCGGCCACAGTTACATCGACTCCGGCTCTCCTCATCATATCAATGATGATCACGGCCTCCATTGCGTCAGACCCGTTTGTGATTGGTACCAGGCAGGTCATTGTTAATCAGTACTCCTAAATATGTCGGTATGCTGCGGAGTTGGTCCGATCAGGTTGGGGCGTCGAATCACACCTCCTTCGTGACCGGTAACTGCCAGCTGAAAAAGTGATGCTATTCCAATCAGGACAAAGCCACTGAACACGTACCGTTGCAGTTTTTGTGATGGCGGCATGTTAAATAAGTGTAGCATAGCCAGAATAACAGTCATCGAAGTAAGTGTTAGGGCCAACTGCGCTGCTTCTTCGTGAACGTGAATCTGATCGGCACTTATACCTTTAGCCCCTTTCAAAACTTTCTCGGCTGCTTCACCGCTGAAGTTGGCCGGATACGCCATCAGGCCGGTAACAATGTACACGATCAGCCCAACACGACGTACGGTTTTATTCGTTCGCAGAAGCGAAACGATTACAATTCCCAAACCAATCGCAGTACCAACAATCGGTATGTGATTTACCAGCAGATGAAACCAAATGGAGTTCATCATCACTCCCATTCGATAGTGGCAGGGGGCTTTGACGAGATATCATACACCACTCTGTTAATGCCACGGACTTCGTTGATAATGCGGTTGCTGATTTGTGCCAGTACCTGGTATGGAAAGTGGTACCAGTCGGCAGTCATCCCGTCCACACCGGTAACTGCCCGCAACGCACAAACGTGTTCGTAGGTTCGTTCATCACCCATTACACCAACGGTACGTACCGGCAGCAATACGCAGAATGCCTGCCAGATATTGTCGTACAAACCAGCTTTTCTGATTTCATCAAGAAATATCGTATCTGCCTGTCTGAGGATTTCAGCTTTCTCATGTGTTACTTCACCTGGGATTCTGATGGCCAGACCCGGACCCGGGAATGGGTGACGGTTGACGAACCAGTCAGGAACGCCCAGCATGCGTCCAACAGCACGAACCTCGTCCTTAAATAGTTCCCTGAACGGCTCGATCAGCTTCAGGTTCATTCGTTCCGGCAATCCCCCAACATTGTGGTGAGTTTTTATGGTTTGTGATGGACCCTTGATGCTGATGCTTTCAATGACGTCAGGATACAGTGTACCCTGAGCCAGAAACTGTGCGTCGCCAAACTTGGATGCTTCTGCTTCGAACAGTTCAATAAACGTAGTACCAATGATCTTGCGCTTTTGCTCTGGATCGGTTACTCCCGCAAGACGGGATAGAAATAATTCAGAGCCATCCACCAAATCTACACTGATATTAAAATGTTCCCTAAATAAACTGATTATTTGGGCACTCTCACCGGCACGCATCAATCCGCTGTCAACATGAATACAGTGAACCTGATTTCCCAGTGCCTTAGAGAGCAGAACGGCAGCAACGGTACTGTCAACACCACCGCTTAGAGCACAGATAACTCCACCATTGCCGACAGTTGCCTTAATATCTGCTACCGATGCTTCGATAAATGACGCTGCATTCCAGTCAGGCGGGCATCCGCAAACCGATACAACAAAATTCTTAAGCAGTGTCAGCCCTTCAACGGTATGATGAACTTCTGGATGGAACTGAACTCCCCAAATCTGTTTGTCGTGGTTAACAATGGCACCGATTTCGGCATTCCTGGTTCGAGCAACTCGGTCAAAGCCTGGAGGAATCTTCGTCAGATGGTCACCATGACTCATCCATACTTCCGTAGATGTACTCAAACCTTCAAATAGCCCGGTGGGTGAATCAATCAGCAGTTCAGCCCGACCAAATTCACGGCGTTCTGCCTTCTCAACGGTTCCACCGTTAGCCCAGGCGATGAGCTGTAAACCATAACATATTCCCAGCACCGGAACACCCAGATTAAACACATCTGCATTGGGATGCGGAGCGCCCGTTTCGTACACGCTTTGTGGTCCACCCGAGAGAATAATCCCAGACGGTTGTAATGCCTGCAGGTTTTCTTGTGAAATTGAATAGGGGTGGATTTCGGTGTACACACCTATTTCACGAATTCGTCGGGCAATAAGCTGCGTGTACTGCGACCCGAAATCCAGAACCACTATCCTTTTGCCATGTGTCATTGAACCAGGTTTGTAAGATTAAAGTGATACGAAACACCCAGACCACCGGAAATTATCTTTGGGTCGTACGTGGAGTCGAACCCGGCAACCTCCTTAACCATACCCGATACCATGTAACCTACCTGAGGAATAATGCTTATCCGGCCGCCTACGAAGTCATAAAGTGGTATCATGCCACCAATTCGAAGTTCAATCATTGGCGACTTAAGATTGTCGGTTGGTAAATCGGACTTGATTTTTCCGGAGACGTTCGACACCGAGTAAGACGACGGGAAACCCAGGGCAACGCCAATTGTGAATCCGCCCATAAAGAACGAAGGTGCCAGCACAACATACGATGGTTTTATTACCGAAGTATTATCATCGTTGGCAATACTTTCACTTTCGGGACGCATCCTGTACGAATACGTGGAGTAGCCAATATCCCCCATGATTCCGATGTTCATGTCCTTGTTAAACAGGTACAATATATTAGCAGAAAAATCGGGTCCTCCATGAAAATTGAAGGCCGTCTTCTGTCCTTCGGGAATATTACCCGCATTCACGCCACCTTTAACAACCAGTGACGGGCCAAGCAAGACCTTCTGAGCCATCAGCTGGGATGTTGCAAACACCATAACCGTAGCAACGAGCAGTGCAAACAGGTTTTTCATGACTTTTCCTTTACAAAATGTAAATGATGATGGTTTAGTTTTCTACGTAGTCAAGATCTTTATGAAATGTTTCGCGGAGCAACACCCAGCCACCAAGAGCTACAGCAAAAACAGCTACGGCAATGATGCCGGCACTCTGAATAATGCTGCCACCGGTAAGTACCTGAGCATCCGAGCCGGGAATGCTGCCCGTTCTAAGTAAGTGCAGCAGGAATAAAATCGGTACCATGCCTCCGCGTACAAAATTCGGTACCGTTGTGGCAACAGTAGCCCGCAGGTTTGTACCAAACTGTTCTGCTGCCGTGGTAACAAATACTGCCCAGTACCCAATTGCATATCCGAGTATTCCGCACTGCAGATAAATCGTCTCAGGCGATCGGTTGGTATCGGTTAAAAACCACCATACAGACAATACTGTCAAAATCATGTGGAGCAGTATTACCTTTTTTCTGCTGCGGAGCCACTGGCTTAGTAAACCACTGGCAAGATCACCTACCACCATGCCCATATACGTCCATGTGATGCTTAGCCCGGTAACTACCGTTTCTACTGTACCCGAGGCAGACGCAAGCTCCGGTGAAAACGTAACAAGAACACCAACAACATACCACACCGGAATACCTATTGCAATACAGGCCAGGTAGGTTAAAAGTCGTCCACGCTTAAACAGCATTAGCAGATTGCCCTTGGCTATCGGAGCCATTGCCTGTTTTGCAAACATGCCGCTTTCATGCAGCCGAACACGCATTGCCAGAAGGCCAAGCCCCATAACACCGCCGGCGATAAAGGCTGCCTGCCAGTTAAACAAGGCGTGCACAAAATACGCTGCAACGGCACCAAGTATTCCCATTGATGCTACGATCGTGGTTCCATATCCGCGGGTTTCCTTCCGCATCACCTCGGTTACAAGCGTAATAGCTACTCCAAGTTCACCGGCCAGTCCGATACCGGCAAAGAACCTGAAGACGGCATACATTGGCACGTTGGTAACGAAGGCATTGGCAATATTCATGAGCGAATACAGTAGTATTGAAGCCATCAGTACCGACAGTCTGCCACGCTTATCAGCCAATACACCAAAAATCACACCTCCGATTAACATCCCGGCCATTTGGGAGTTTAGTATCAACTCACTTGCACTGATAAGTTGATCACCATGTACACCTATCGAGGCCAAGCTCTCCAGCCTGACAATCGAAAACAAAATCAGGTCATAGATGTCAACAAAATACCCTAAGGCACTTACCAGTATTGTAAATACCAGTTGCGATCCATGCAGGTAAAGGGGCTCCTTTTGTTGTGTTGGCATAACAATAGTGTTAAGAATGTTTATAAATCGGACTTCGAAAAGCTGTCAACTAAAAGGTCGCTAAGATACCATTGTTTTTCTAATCCGGTTAGTGTTCTGCTGATAACCACTAAACTATCAGAATGCTCTATCAGTACCTGCCTGCATGCACCGCATGGTGCAACAGGTTTTGCCGTATCCGTTACGATAACACAACATACAAAACCACGGCGTCCGCTGCTGATTGCGTTACCAATTGCAACTCTCTCTGCACAGATGGTTAGTCCGTACGATGCGTTTTCTACGTTACACCCTGAATGCAAGCCCCCTTCCGAATCAACAATACAGGCACCAACGGCAAAGCTACTGTACGGAGCATAGGCCGATGCATAGGCCAGCTCAGCCACACGGATTGCTGCTGAACGTATTTCGTTTGGAAGTGGTTTTGTAGGTTGCATTCGTGATTTCTACCAAAAATACCACTCGGATCCGTGCCCTCGCACTGGCATGGTACCGTAAAAGTGGTCGGGACTTCCCATGGCGTGCCGCGAATGCATCAGTATATACGGTTTTTGTTTCGGAGTTCATGCTTCAGCAAACCCAGGCAACTCGCGTAGCTTCGCTACTGCCCATATTTCTTCGGCGTTTTCCCGGAATTCGTGAGTTAGCTGGTGCGACAAATGCAGAAGTGATCAGAGCATGGCAGGGGCTGGGGTATAACAGTAGAGCACTGCGGCTAAGAGATGCTGCAGCGATTATTGCAAGAGACTATGGGTCCGAAATTCCTGATGATGCAGGGGTGCTGCGGACATTACCAGGGATTGGCGATTATACGTCGAATGCAATTGCATGTTTTGGCTACGGGAAACGAACAGTGGTGATAGATGTTAATATTCGCCGTGTATATTCAAGGCTGCTTCAGCCTATGCCGCATTGCGGAGTACTTTCTACAAACAGCCAGGTATCGATGTTTGCCGAATCTATTATTCCGCGCCAAAATCCGGAAGAATGGCATCAGGCTGTAATGGACCTGGGTGCAACAGTATGTATGGCAAAGAAGACGCTGTGTTCGCTCTGTCCGCTTTCCTCAGTCTGCCCATCTTTTGGCCTCCCAAAGGCACCCTCTCCAATTAGGAAATCTGCCGAACCGGAAATTCAGGGAGTACCCCGCCGAATCTGGCGCGGAAGAATTGTACAATTACTGCGTGAGTCACCTGATCGCGGACTAAGCCTTACCGCACTGCTTCCCAAGGGGGCCCTGGATTCCGATGATCGTGAAGTATGGTTGAACCTGCTTTACAGAATGCAGGCCGACGGGTTGATCAGAATAGGAAAGATGATTGAATTACAGTCGTAAATATAATTATCATCTAAAACTGATAGCTGAGCCCCGCTGTAATGATGTTAAATCGGCTTATGTTATAGTCAACCGCCAGTCTCAGGCCGCCAATTTTACCGCTGACGCCAAGTGTCCACTTTAAGTTGGTATTGCCAGCGTTCACGATACTTTGCTGAGGCTGATTGTCACCGGGTTGCTCTGGTGTTGGTACAGCCACTTCCCCTTCTGGGGGCTTGGGCAGCAGTCCAAGTGCAATTTGAACCTCCTGCGGTAATACATAGGTGTAGGAACTAGTAACGTCGATTCTTTCGTAATTAAAGCCCGTATAAACGCCAAAACTGTTCCACCATTCCTTACCCGCATGGATGTTAAAACTCATTATGGTGGCGTCGGCCTCCAACTTGCTCTGTGTAAATCCAACCGTATTGGTAAGATTCGTGCCTTGTATCATTCCCTGAACGGCAACATCAACAGGTGGGTCGGTGATGTATTGCGAAATGCTGTGACGCAGCCCTGCTCCCCAAAAAGCAAACTTGCCAACGTTCTTGTCGAACTGAACGGGCGGTACAAACCGGATCAACAACTCGGTTCCCCATAGTGCACCAATTTCAATTTGCGGAACCCCCGCAATCAGCGATGACATATCCACGCCGCTGGGCAGTGTAAGGTATTCCGGCAGTGTTAACTTGAGCATTAATGATTCCAGGCTTGCCTTCCCGGCACTGTCGAGTATTTTATACTCCGGCCGATTTCTGAGTAACTCTGTTAGCTGCGACTGGTTGGGCATATAGGCACGGGCATCCGGTATGTATCCAAATAGCGTTGCTGCCTGCGGAGGCATCGCAAAATATCCGCTGTCAATAGCATCTCTCAGCAACTCTTTAAACAGCGAAGACGTAAGCCCCAGCGTGTCGGCATACGTTGGTTTGATGTTATACTTAAACGTGCCGTCTTCATACCGTATCTCGCCGTGCCTGCCAATAACATCAGTAACGTTTACTCTTGGACCAAAGCTGATTGACGGACTGTATGTTTTCATGTCATCAGAAATAGTACCTACCATTCCATTAACACTCACGCGAATGTAAGGGGCTTCAACCTTCGCGGGAATGTATGCCTGACTATAAAATCGCGCATTACTGGTGGCATTGATAGCTGTTACCATTGGCTGGATGTATGGCACGGCATTACTCTCAAACAGGTCCTTCGAGAGCGACCTGGTAACATCCACAGCCAGTGGATTCCATAGTGGTTGCGAAGGTAACGATACAATGCTTATAAGGATAGCAATGGCAAGCGAAAGATGCTTCATAGTGTTCGGAATACGTTAACGAAATACTCTTCGGCTAAGATACAGATAGATTGCCACCGCCAGGAGGCCGACAATGACAAACTGAACCAGGCCAATGATGAGGCTGATTGTAAATGAAAATATCCACCACAGAAGTTTTATCGCTATGTATGCAACCAGAAGTGAGACAATGCCTATTAAAACTTTTTTCATAAACCTGTTACCTTGTTTAGTATTTCTGCTAATGCAAGTGCAGCATTTTTCCGTTCGTATTTACTTATCACGTCGGTACTGGGTAATGCAATAGGTATGCCGTTTTGCCAATTGTAAAGAGACTGCTTTACAAACTCAGCCAAGCCATCGATGTTTTCGGGATCAACACTTATTCCTGCACGGGTTTCCGTAATCAAGGTTTCGATAGCGCTTCCCGAGGGGGCAATGGCAAGTACCGGACGGTGTACGCCGATATATTCATACACCTTGCCAGGTACTATCTGTGCACTCTCCTTTGTAGAATCAACGATTAACAGGTTGATCTCTGACCTGATAAGGTAGGCAATACTCTCGTGGTGCGGAACATAGGAAACCAATTCCACCGATGGCCAGAAGACGGATTCACGCAACATGGCTTCAACGTTGGCTCCAAATCTTCCTACAATTCGCAGTCTGATTCTATCCGGTGATAGCTCACCTCTCCGGTGTAATGTTTCTAACGCCGAAAGCAGCGCAGCAGGTGTACGTTGTCCGTACAGCGATCCGGTATAGGTAATTGTAAATACATCATTGGGTACGTACGAAACCGGTGGGAAGTCAGAACTGTCGAAGCCATTTGGTACATGGAAAAACTTGTCTCGGTTCAAGTCAGGCATCTTTGCTATGGCATCATCGATAATCCCGGTCCATGCACATTCAACGGCAGATGCATTTCGGAATACCGCACGCTCCATTGCTTTGTCAACTGCCGCAGGTAAAAACCATCGTTCAGGTGTTGTAAGAAACCCTGTCCATGGATCTCTGAATCCGGCTACCCATGGAAGCCCCGTTTTTTTGTGTACGCTGTTAGCAATTAACGAGCAGGTGTAGGGGGGTGAAGAGCTGTAAAGCACGTTGATGTTGTGTTTTTTTACAATGTGGAGGGCAGCCCGCACAGCCGGACGCCACCAAAACACTCTGGCATCAGGAATAAAAAACGTAGAACGAATAAAGTGAGCGAGCCATGACTTCCATCCCCTGCGCTGTGCTGAGTCCATATTAACGTTTACGTCAACTGGAGCCCCCTTCGAACCCATAAACTTTTTGTAGAGTACGTATGGCTCCAAAATTGGTATGCGTACTACGGACACGTCTGCCGGGATACGGTGCAGCAGTGACTCGTCACGAGCCGGAAAATCGCCGTTTTCAACAGTCAGCACAACTGGATTCCATCCGAACTGACGGAGATAGGTAATGTGCTTCAGCACCCGCTGTACCCCGGGCCCGCCACCCGGAGGAAAGTGATATGCTATGACCAAGACGTTTTTCTGCATGCGTGTTAATTGCCGTGATTCATGAGTTTAAACACGAGAGCAGCTTCCATGGAAAGGCTTCTTACCGGAGCAAGCCATTTAAGTTTTGTTAGTTCTAACGTTGGTATCGGTTTGTTGTATTTCCATTTAAACACCGGCCGCAATCCAAAGTAGCGTTCAGAAATCAGCTGCATGCCTGCTTGATGTGCCGCCTGCTGAACACCGTTACTGCTGGCTCTAATACCGGCAAGCATCCGAACTTCATCCTGGTTTACCGGATCACCTTTTTTTATGATGTGTTCAAATACACGAAGGGGCAGCAGATGAACAAAGGGAATGTAACCAAGCGGTGTTTGAAGCAGCTGCTGATGCCCGCCAAATGCTGATACATACGGCGGAAAGGTAACCAGCAAAACCCCACCGGGTTTCATAATGCGTTGTATCGCCATCATTGCCGCAGGCTGGTCGGTCAAGTGTTCAATAACATCGCGAAGAACTACAACATGAAATCTGTTTTTCCACTCATCCGGAATTGAGTCAGTAATCACATTATGAGTGGTGAGTTCAACGGCAAGACCTAATTCGGTTAACAGCGGTCGCGTAACCTGGTCGAGCAGCGGACCAACCACGTCCGTACCCATGGCATCCGGAACACCATACTCAGCAAAGGCAGCGATTACACCGCCTTCACCGCAGCCAATTTCGCACACTGCACTTTGTTTATTTAAGCATCCCAGCTGCTGTAGCCAGGGTATAAGTGTATGGCGCGCCAACCGATATTGCATCCTAAAATTACGCTTTGTTCGGGGATGTCTGTCAGATGCCTCGATATGTGCCGCCAGATCAGTAAAATGTGGTGTAGTCATACCTTCCCAAAGATACAGCCGTAACTTTGGCTGTTCGTACGTTTTGTTTTGCAACCTTTGTTTAACGAGTAAGTAACCATTTCGCCATGCCGCGTTTTTCGATTGTTGTTGCCGTGTTCAACCGGCCCGATGAGATGCAGGAGCTGCTTGAGAGTCTTACAGAACAGTCCTTTGCCGACTTTGATGTAGTCGTGGTAGAAGACGGTTCGAGTATTCCGTGCTCACACATTTGTGATTTATACCGCCAAAAGCTCGCCATCACGTACTTGCAGAAGGAGAATGGCGGACCCGGCCCGGCACGCAACCATGGGTGCTTACATTCTTCAGGGGAGGTCTTGATATTTCTCGACAGTGACTGTACGGTACCACCCGACTGGTTGAAGAACATCAATGCAGGTATGGAGTCAGCCAAACTGGATGCCTTCGGTGGTCCTGATCGTGAGCATCCGTTATTTTCATCGCTGCAAAAGGCAATAAGCTATTCAATGACGTCGGTTCTGACTACCGGTGGAATTCGGGGCAAGACCGTCCGAACTGGCGGTGCATACCATCCTCGCTCGTTTAATATGGGTATTAGCCGTGAAGTGTTCCAGGCTACACATGGGTTTGCCCCTATGCGGTTTGGCGAGGATATCGACCTTAGCATCAGAATCATTCGTGCGGGATTCCGGGTAGGGTTAATTCCCGAGGCTTGGGTTTACCACAAGCGCCGGGCTACGTTCAAAACGTTCTATAAGCAGGTATTTAATAGCGGGATGGCTAGGATCAGTCTTACTCAAATCCATCCGGGCACACTTAAAATAACTCACATGTTCCCTACGGCATTTGCACTGTATTCAGGTATTGCTCTCTTGTGTTTTATAATTTCGCCGGCTCTGTGGCCCATCCTGATTCCCATACTTGCGTACCTTGCTTCCATACTGGTCCACTCCTCAGTACTAAACAAGAACCTTCACGTTGGAATTTTGAGCGTGGCAACATCGCTGATTCAGCTTCTTGGTTACGGAGCCGGGTTTGTTGTAGCGTTTATCCGCAAAATCCTTTTAGGACAGAAGGAAGCCGAAGCTTTTAAGAAAACGTACTACAAGTAATCGACAGACGGATTTAGCCGATGTACGGTACTCGCTGCATAATGGCATCATACAGTGTCTGCGATGGCAACGTATCCATACAGCGGTATTCCGGATTAGTACATTCCTGCTGAAAATAGCAGGTACATTCTCGCGGTGGCTCTACGATAACACCTCTGCCATACAGCTCAAATTCGTATGGATTAAAAATGTTATTCATCAATACAAGCTGCTTACGCAGTGCAAGAACTATGTGCATGGCCATTGTAACCGCTGTAACAACGATATGACATTTATTTACTATCGCACAAAACTCTTTAAGCGGGTATGTTCCATTGTAAATGGCTCCAGTTTTCTGCTGAATCCTGATGTTCCTGTCATGCTCAGCCTTGCCTCCCAATAACACTGCGTGGAAGCCGGACTTCTGTACCAAGGTGATCAGCTCGATCCAGTTTTCTTCAGTCCACTCCCGTGTTAACCAGCGCTCACCGCAACCTGTATTAAACCCAACAACTATCCCCGATTGCGGCATTGAAAATGGTGGCTCTCCAGGAGGGTCTATTTGGTATTCCTGCCTGGTATACTCAAAGCCGCATATCTCCATCATTTCCTGTGGATACGACTTAGTATTGTTCTTGCTTACATCATCAAAAATCCCGGTGATAAACTTATGCTGCGCACGATCGTTTACCGGTGCCGGCAATCCGTCTGCAAGCGTATAACCGTGCTTAACGGTGGCTTTCACGCGGGACATCAGGGCACAGGCGTGCAAATCTTTGTCAAGGTTTATTGCAACGTCGAACGTTGTTTCTTCAACACAAAGAAGATTCTCTGGTGAGAACTTCATTCGTTTCTCAACGGTGGAAGGGACGATCTCGGGTGTGTTGGACAACCACCAGACTGAGTAGTTGGGATACTGTTTCCGCAGAGGTTCTAGTAGCACCGAGGTCCTGATAACGTCCCCAATAGCACCCAGTTTGATAACCAGTATCCTGCCTTCTCTTTTTTCAAACCATTCACAGTTCTCGCAGTGAACACCGTATAGTTTGTGCGGTTTACACGGTACGTCGCCCCGGAAATGCTTGCAGTCAGGTTTATACAACATACTTCAACTTAACCACTGGGTATTTATAACCTGACCTGAATCATAAACGTAAAATTTAGGTGATGAACGTACGACTCGGGTCCTTCCAGCATACTTACCGCGGTTAACAGCTCGCCGCGACCACCTTCGGCAGTTGTTCTGGTATCCCTGCCAATTAAGTTCATCACCCCCCAGGCAACACTCGTATTGATGAATACAGGATAATAAATCTCACCCTCGATACCCACCCTGGCCATTGCACCAAGCCTGGTAGCACCATCTTTACCAGAATACTCCCATGTACTGTCCCGGCGTACGCCAGCATTGTTCCAAGATCGAGACACAATTTGGTTGGGCATTACAAAAAGCGGACGGATCTCACCACCCACGTATGCTCTGGCGAAAGCCATTGGAAATTCAACGAAAGACCATTCGAAGCCTACCTTGGTACTAATCAGATTTACGTTGTGCCGTACCTGTAAGCCAGATAGTCCGTTCGATATCCGTTGAGTTCCCGAAAAGAAAAACACGTCAATGCCAACAGGAATTCTGAAGTGCTTCTGTTTGTCTAAATCGGCATAACCATGAACTCCCCAGCCGATTTGTTGTCCATCAAGTGCTCCGCCATAAGCACGAGAGGTGTCACCTGTATTCTCGTTAGATACAAGCCTGTACGTTGCCGGGTTGTCATTCGTTATCCAGTCGGTACTCAAGCCTGTTGCAACCCTAAAACGTACCTGGGAATACGCTATCAGTGGCAGAACAATTAGAACAAGTACGAATACATATTTTTTCACATCAACTTCTCCCTGATACTATACCGTTCACGCTGAGAACTGTTTTTTACAATGAGCTCGCTAAGGAGTCCAATTGAAATTAGCTGAACACCTACAATGATCATTGCAATTCCAAAAAGTGCAAGTGGACGGTTGCTTAAAGAGGTCTGACCTAGAAACCATTCCACTACAAGATACGCGTCGGTAACAAAACCAATCAACGCAAATAAGCTGCCTATTGCCCCAAAAAGATGCATTGGACGCTTAACATACCGCGTAGTAAACAGCACGGTCAGAAGGTCCAGGAATCCCTTTAGAAACCTGCTCATTCCAAATTTCGACACACCATATTTTCTGGGGTGATGCTGAACCGGTATCTCGGTAACCCGAAATCCTTCCCAGTGGGCCAATGCCGGAATATAACGGTGCATTTCGCCGTAAACCTGGACTGATTCGGTTACTTCCTTGCGGTACCCTTTTAAACCACAGTTAAAGTCATGCAGCTTAATGCCCGACATTACTGATGTAACCCAGTTGAACAGTTTCGATGGTATGGTTTTATGCCAGGGATCGTATCGCTTTCTTTTCCATCCTGACACGAGATCATAGCCCCCTTCCAATTTTGAAATTAGGGCTGGTATCTCATCGGGATCGTCTTGTAAGTCAGCATCCATGGTTATTACGTAGGTACCTTTCACGTACATAAAGCCTACTGCAAGTGCTGCACTCTTGCCGTGATTGGTACGAAAGCGAATACATTTATATTTACTATTACGTGAATGCAGATTCTGAATCACTTCGAAAGAATTGTCTGTACTTCCATCGTCGATAAACAGAACTTCCCATTTGTCAGGGGCAAGTGACTGGAGAACTTTCTCAAGTTTTGATGCAAGAATCTCTAAAGACTCAGCTTCATTGAGCAGGGGAATAACAACCGAAATCGTCCCATTTGTTCGGCGCACGGTATCTTCTGAAGTCTTATCACTATGATACCCGCGCCGATACCGATCAGGTCTCCGCCTGGGTGTATGCTGACGTTTTGTTTCGTTGCTCATGGGATTAAGACGACACAATTATTCTTTGACAAATGGCACTATACACTGAGTATTCCCATCACCGGTAACATTCAGCAGGTACACACCGGGTGGCAGGGCTTCTAACCTGATGGTAGTTACACCTTCAACAGTACCGGCTCCGTTAGTTACATAACTGCTGGTAAGGGGCTTTGGTTGCAGCTCACCACGAGTATTGTAAAGCTCAAACTGTGTGTTTTCAGCAGAACGCGTAGTCACTGTTAGAATATCATGAGCCGGGTTGGGGTACAGACTCAAAGCAGGGCATTCCTGACGGGTACTTGCGTTGCCTGACGAACTCACCGAGCTGGATGTTGCATTATACCACACCATGATCTTGAAATTTTTAACTGACGGGTTTGGTGTTTCAAGCACAGCACCGGGCTGGAGTTTAACCGAAAGAAAGTTGTTAGGGAAGTCGGAATACCCGTCCACAATCCAGGCAGAGTCAACCAACGCTGGCATCTGACCTGTCTGTGAGATCGAAAGGCTACCTCCAGTCCAGGCAACTGTTATATCGTACACAACAAGGTGCTTTTCACCCAGGAGAAGTTTTCTGTATTCCTTCGGACTGAACCACATCACTTCGTTAGTTGGAGCCACGGCCCATACATAAAAGATATTACCCGGCAACGGCAAACTTGGGATTTCTCGTTCACCAACCAGTGTATCTAACAGATCGGTAGCTTGTGGGTGGGCACCAACAGTAAAGGCAAATGTTTTTGTGCCGTTTGGTGTTGTATTTTTAAACTCGAGCTGAATTTCGGGTTTCTGAGCAAGTACCACAGCCATCGGCAGCACAAATAAAAATGTCAGCAGTTTCATGTTGTATGAATAAAAAAGGGCAGCAGTATACACTGCTGCCCTCTGTTTTTGATTACATAGTTTATCGAACGATGGTCAGTGTGCTAGTTGTTACGGAGCTACCATTGGTTACTTTCACAATGTAGCTACCTGAACCAAGTGAACCAGCATTCAGCTGAACATCGTAAACACCGGCAGCAACATTGTCGTTAACCAGCGTTTGAACGCGCTGACCAACAGCATCGAAAAGTTCAACAGTAACGTTACCTGTGTTTTGAACAGAATATGTAACTGTTGTAGTAGATGTTGCCGGATTTGGCTGTACAGTAACACCTGTTGTAGCAGCAAAGTCACCACCCATCAGGCGCACTGAACGTACACGTGTGTCATTGATAACAACTGAGTTGTTTGCACCAGCCGATATTGTACCAAGAACTTCACCGGAAATCGGATTTACAACTGAATAATTTCGATTAGGTGCATTCATGGTTACAGTTACCGGATAGGTAGTACCCTGCAGATTTACGAGCGGGTTAGCGGCATCTTCAACATAGGTTTGATTGCTAAACCGAACGTCAAACAGATTGTTCGGAGGCAGCGGCGGCAACTCAAAAATGTTGCGTGATTGTAATTCCTGACCTTCCAGAACGTACAGATCGCCCTGACGGTTTGCTGCGTCGGTTACAGTAAGCTTCGTTGCCTGATCTTGGACCATACTGCGGACAGATGCAAAGTCGACACCAGCCTTATTACCGGTTGATGACGTCATCTGCAGGTAGGCTTGTCCGGAAATCTTAATCCAGTAGCCAAGTCCGGGGGTAATTTCAGAAACAGCTTGGTAGCCTCTGTCAGTTACATAGCGATAAATGTCGCCTTCGATTGATGCGATTGCGCCAACCGGAATCAGCGATACTCGTTCGGTACTGATAGCTGTGCTAAGCGAACCGATTGTATTCCACCCTTCATATAGTCGTGTTGGGTATGTTGTTTGGTCAATGCGGCTAAGTCTGCTACCTGCAAGGACGCTGTCAATCTCATCAGAATACTTGATAAAGTAGCCAACACCAGGAACGATGTTCACTTCATTAACCTGATAGTTATTCAGTGAGAACTTAACCGGCGTATTTAACGAGTGCTTAAATACATCCTTCCAGTATGAAGACGATGGGTTCACCGGTACTGACAGCAGGTTCCATCCCTTGTTGATTACGGGGAAGCGGGCTACCTTTGGTAGGGTATACTCAATTACGAAGGCATTAATATCAGCGTCACGAATTGTAAATGAGTACATGGAGCCACCAATGCTTGTACCATTACGCATGTTTACGTTAAAACGTGAACCATTCAGCGTGTCACGAATGAATAGATCTGACCCTGGGCTGAAATTGTCTACATCCCAGCTAACTACTACAGGATAGTTTGCGGCACTTCCGGCATTGAAACGGCACCAGTACAGAAGAGTGGTGTCCGAGTAAATGTCGCGAATATCACGTGACTCAGCCTTAGGACGGGTGGCGGTTGCTGCCCACATATCACTCAATCCGTTAGGATACAGGTCTGTGCCACTCTTGTCTTTCGGGAACCAGCGGGCACCAAAGCCGGACATTGGGGTTTCCCAAACTGATTCACCAAAGAGTGTGTCAACCTGATCCCGGGCACGGGCACCAACGCCCATTACCAGATACGTACGTTGAACAGTTGGTGCTGAATTACGTACTTCTATGCGTATGCCAGTTGGGTCGGCACCGCCGGGACGTGTCATCCAAGCGTTGTTTTCATCAAATACGTTGGGCTCAAAAGGAGTGCGGAAGTATATAAACGTAACTTTTACCCGAACAGGTGACTGTGCAATTGAGTTTGATTCAAAGCTTAAATATCCAGTGTAGATACCAGCAACTTCAATCGGGTTGCTACCTGTATTCTTGGGCAGTTCGTTAGGATCACAGATGATACGAAGATTCAGGTCTCTCTGCGGAATTGTGTTCTCGCCACCAGGGGTCGTACCATTGGTTGTACCAAGAATACCTTTGTCCATATAGGGTATATAACCCTCACGAACTGGTTGCGGGAACGGATTCAGCTCACCGGCACCGCCCTTCAGGAATGATTTAAACTTTAACCAAGGACTGTCTGACTGTACGACGATGTCATAAGCACGGGTACCAAGAACCGAGTTTATTACGTCGATGTCACGAGTTCCAATACCATTGACATTGTCATCATAATTTGATCCTGAGTCAATCGTGATCGGATCAACAACAAACCACGATGTACCGTTCGAACCATTCACAGAGTCAACCAACCTAAATCGCGGGTCTGCTACGTTTGTAAATGAAAGAGCCGGAATAAGGTCGGTTACTTCAACCCATAACATACCAGGCTTCGACGGACGCAGTGGATCGCGAACTTGTTCTACCAGATTGTTGTCAAGATAGAAGTTGTCAACTCCGCCAAGACCGGCAAATGTTGAAGGTTGTGGATCATTGGGGAACGGCCGTTCATGACCAACTTGAAAGTCGTTATAGAAAAGCGTATCGTTGGTAATGATCAGGGGTGTTCTGGCACTTACCGGATCTGCTCCGGGACGTGCTATAACGCGGAACCGAAGAAAGCAAAGTTCCTGGTAAGGGCGCTGTTCGCAGTCCTGACTTAGGTCCTGACCAGTCTGTGGCAGGGACTTTGACGAAACAGCGTCAATCATAACCCTCTTGCCACGTAACCTGTTTTGAATTGGTGCATTAATTACCGACTGGAAAGTCACGTCACGTGCTACGTGAGTTGAAAATTCAAAATCTTTTGCAAGACAGGTTATCGGTGTGAACTGCGGTCCACGTAACGGACCATTCTTTTCTACACCAATAAACTCAAGCGCTGTTGAGTCAAACTGGACTTTAAACTTGAAGCTGTAGATAGGAAACGCTTCATAGTCTGCAGTCGTTCGCCAGCAGTTTTTAATAAATACCGGTACAAGCAACTCACGTTGCCCGTTCTGACCTTCTTGCGAAGTCCAAATACGACCATCCGGATAGTAACTTGTGTTCCAGCTCGATCCTGATCCGGTGAGACTGAGCGTTGGAAGCTCAGGTTTATCTGCTTGGGCAAAAGCACCCTGGGTGCTAAACCCGATCAGCACCGCGAGGAGTACAGACACGCTTACAACGTGTATACTCCAAAGTGTGAATCGACGATGCATAACAACTCCTCTGATGAGATAATTACGTGATTTCAAAAGTAAATGGGAATCGACTGTACGCGCTTGTTATTTGTTATTGTCACAAAATACAATCCGTGTGCCATCTGATTCAGTGGTATCGTGATTCGGTCCGTTAATACTGTTTGAGAAGTTACAATTCTACCAAAACAGTCAACGATTCGAATTGCGTTTGGGCCACTATGAAGATTCTGTATTGTTATAATATCGCGTTGAACGCTCCATTGAATTACAGACCCTTCATTGCGGTCCAGTTTGTTTTCTTTAATTCCTACCGGTTCTCGTTTAATAATAGTGGTGATGGCAGTTTTGCCTGGTTGAGTACAAGTACATGAGTCAACGATTTCTGTTCTGTATCTTATTGGCACAGTGTCAGCTGTAGTTCCCCAAAATCGTAGATAAACAGTACCTTGAGTGTCACTGCCAGTGGTTTGGAAATTTATGGTTACATGATTTGGTGCAACTGTATCGACTGCCGAATAAACAGTGCCTGCGAAACTGACTGAATCGATAGTGACAAGGTTCAGCTTGTCTGACTCAATGTGCAGTTTAACCGATTTGCTGTCTGTAGACTGCATGGTTACCAGTGCTTCAACTACAACCAGGTTTGTAGTGTCTGCAAGGGATATGGTGTCAGTCTGAATCACTATACCCGTTGTAGAGTTTACCTTGGGTATTGCTACTGTCTTTAATGTGTCAGAGATAAATGCGGTAATCACCCTCTTAAACTCTTCGTTAAACTCAGGCTGCCATGGAAGAGTTAACGGTACTTCCGTTCCGCATCCACCTTTGTAATTGCCTGCAACGGCAAACAGAGGAAGATTGCCTTTTACATTTCTGGTGATTGTAAATGCACTTACCCTCATTTCACCAGGAACGCGGAAGTTGAACGCAGGACTAATGTCGGAAAACTTCATTTGCTCTGCCAGTGTTCCCGATGTTAAACCATCTGTAGGTGTAATCAGGCTTGTGTCAAAACCAATTGTAATGTCAAAGGACATGAGGCTGTCTGAATCGTAGATGCTGCCCAGCGATGCAGATATCAGCCATCGTTTTTCACCCGAACATACGTCCACGATACGGTGCGACGTTACGATTAGGGTGTCTTTTGCTCTGATTGTGCTGCTGGTTGCCATTAATACAGCAACCAGCAGCATTTTCAGATAGATTTTCATAGACCATATTTTTTGTGATACAGGGAAAGGGGCTTGAGCCACTCTTACCGGGCGATCACGACTTTGGTATTCTCTAGAACGTTTTCACCAGTTACCCGAACAACGTAGGTTCCAGGTGATACCAGTTCACCATTTTGAGTGGTACCGTCCCAGTTGAGTTGCATTGTTCCAGAATTAGCCATTCCGTTAAATAACGTTGTAACGTTCTTACCAAACATGTCAAATACTGCAACAGTGTAGTTTCCACTTTCAGGAAGATCCATAACAATCGATCCACCATTAATCATCGGATTGGGGAAAGCAGCAACCTTGTTCGTAGCAAGTTCATCACTACCGTTCAAGCGAACGTTTGGCTTTGATTCTTCGTTAAAACGAATTGAACTGAATGTGTAGCTGGGGTTTTGCTTTAATGTTGCATAAGCTACTGGTGTGTTGCTGTCAAATGATCCATACCCGGCAACAACGGCCACTCTGTCTGTGTTGTCAACGCCAACTTGGGTACCAACGGCTTCAACCGGTGTAATTGCAACGATGTCAGCATTTGTTTCAAAGCGGACACCAAATGCACCGGCGTGGGAATGTTCCAAATAGATCGGTACTCTAATCATACCATTTCCAATCGGAGCAGGAGCACCGAAGTGAATGTTCTCTGCTGCAACACTACCACTAATTTTACCAAAATCAGGTCCTGTGGTGTCATTATCGTAAATCCATGGCAGGTAGGGCAGACGTCCCGAGATGTAGCGCATGATCAATGCAGCATCGTACTCGGTTACCTCATAGTAAATCTGATTCAGTGCACTAAGGTCTGGAGCTTTACCACCTAGACCATAAAGGCCTTCACTTTCGTGCATCACGCGAAGTACCTGCTTACCAGTGAACTGGTCAACATCAATGGTTCTGCGCCAGATTACGATATCACCGTTAACGTCGAGTGAATCTGTACTGAAATCACGTGTGAGCTTCGTGTAGTAGTAACGTCCACTATGGTTTACGTCACCTTGATAAGCCTGGCGTTTCCAAACAGAGTCAAGCCACTTCTTAGTAACCATCGAACGCATGATAACCCGGGCATCGTTGGCTGTTACGCGACGGTTTTGGGCCATACCTTCGTGACGCTGATTGCGGGCTGCCGATGTATCAGCATCGCCATAACCCCACATATCAAACGAAAGGTACACAATGGAGCCAAACCGAATAACAGCATCAGAGCGACCATCCGATGGCTGCCAGCGGGTTGTGCTGTCGGTACGCATGTTTGCGCCAAGTTGTGGCGACCACACGAGACCATTCCAGAAGTCGGAAAGATAACCAGGGAATCCGCCACTACCTTTTATACCAACTGTTGCACCACGGGTGACAACGATTGTGTTTGTGGTATGCGGATTTCCACCAACCTGTCCGTATGCAAATTCGATGTCACCCTGATAATTGGTTGAAGCATCGCCTTCGTAAATACGGCATTGGAAGTTGCCTACTGAAGAGTTGACTGACTGATCATTAATGTTCAGATTCTTCCACTGAATGATCATGCACCTGCGAACAGGCTGAATGGTGTCGCAGTTCTCGTCACGGTCTACATCATAAGCCCAGCTAATTTCTGACGGCATGTACCCTTGGAGGAATTCCGAGGCAGTACGAAGTCTGTGATCACCCCAGAACGGAGCAAGCACATTGTCAGGGAACGATGCTGAGTTAATGAAGAGTCCTGCTGATTGCTTTGCAGGCAAAAGCTTTGTACCATCGAACGTAACAAAGCCATTCACGCTAACATATAGGTGCGTGAAGCTCGTGCCATTAAAGTTGAACGTAAAAGGCATTTGGACTGTCGCGTACCCATCGTCCAAATTGTTGGTATTTACAGGCGGTAATACAAAGGATGCAGGTGGAATCACATTCTTGTTTACAGCTGAAACTGGGCAAAGGTCTAAATCTCTGTATGGACGGCCTACAACAAGTTCGGGTTGGTGAAACTGATTAAAAATCTGTTGCGCCAAACCGTCCACCGCGCCGCATGTGATCATACAGAGCACCACTGCCACTGCAATGTTTATCTGTCGGTTCATATTTAACCTCGTGATTTTCAATTATTAGCTTTTCGTAGGTGGAATTGGGGGCTGTTAATTCACAGCCCCCTGTTGATTATTAGCGCATGATTACAACTTGGTACGTAGCAGACTTTGATCCATCGGAGATACGTACAGTGTACATTCCGTTGGCAACAGCAGCACCACTTGCGGTACCATCCCAATCAATTGAGTGCTGACCTGCTGTAAACATCTGGTTTGCAAGTGTAGCCACGTGTGAGCCGACTGCATCAAATACTTCAACCGTCAGGTGAGAAGCGACCGGTACGTTAAAGGATATCGATGTTTCGGATACAAACGGATTTGGTTTTGCACTTGTTACAGTCAGGATATTGGAGATTGTCATATCGTCTGCTTCTACACCGGTTGTGTAGTCATAAACGATTATGAATCCACCAATCGAGGTACGGCTAATGACGAGCGTATCACACTGACCTTCTTTATGAAGAATGTCAGCTGCCGAACGGCCTTCGCCAGTTTTCATGTTGAAGTTGAAGAGAGCACCATTCGAGATATCGTCACGAATCCAGTAGCTGCCAGGGTTAGTAGCGTCTGTTGCCGGGATCTCATCGCGACACCACGAAATTGTTACCGGGAAGTATGCAGAGCTTGATCCAGTTTCACCACCTGCTTGGAAGCGAGCACGATATACTGCTTCGCCAGGCGTAGAGCTGAATGGGAAGATGTTACGGAGAATACCATTTCTGTTCGGAACCGTCCAGCGAGCATCAAATACGTCGATGTATGGTACCGGTGGTAATTCGTATTCGCAATAGTTTGAGTCGAGTTGACCAAACGAGCCATCTTCATCGCCACGAGTAGCCGGGTTGGCGCCACCAAGTCCAAATACAAGGTTCTGGAATGCACCAAGATTGTTGCGGACCTTCACGTTGGCTGTGAATCGTGTTTCATCGGAAACAGCAACATTATAAACAAGCGTGTCTGCAGCACCATGCGAGTCGGTAACGCGAATTTTAATCGTAATCCGACCATTTACAGGTGTTCCATCCAAGGCTGTTGTCGATATCACGACCTTTTGAGTATCTGCAACAGGACTACTGAGTGTGCTCGGCGTAAATGTCCATGTGCTGCTCAGTGGCTCGAGTACCTCGAACGAAAGTTGCTCGTTATCAGCCTGCTTACGCTTCAGGTCAAGATCCGTTACGTAAACTGTGTCTTCGTATGCCTTTCCAAGGTCAACACACTTTAAGATTGGTGATGAGAAGAGGTCAGGACGGTGATTAACAGCTTGAACGCGCAGGTCAATCGTTGTGATGTCACTTAAGTATCCAGCGTCACGAACAAGAACAGTAACCTGAACAGTAGTGTCCTCAAACGGGAGGTCTGTTACTCGTGCCGTTCCATAGAGAAGGCCACTTACGTCGTTGATCTTGAGCCACTTTGGTGTAGTCTTACGTGTGCTGTCAAGAACGATGAAGCCAGCTTCGTGGAAGTACGGGTCTATAGCTATCGAGTCACGCTGATCATCTTGATAAATGAGTTCAAACGTGTGTGATTGACCCCAGTTCGGATCGAATACCTTGATACGACGTGAAGAATCAAGTAACTCGATGTTGTAGTCGAGGTCTTCTATTGCGTCTTCGAGATTTGTCGTAACAATCTTTGGTTGAACGTTTACAAACACTCTACGGGTTAGTGTGTTAATACCACCATGACCGTCATTGACAACGATCGAAACCAGCGAATCAGTGTTCAGGTCGTCGTGCCACGGGTTACCACCGTTATCAAAATTGGTTGGACGCAGCAGTTGGCGTGCTTGGTTACCGTCGATACGAATATCGATCTTCCCGGCACTTGTAAAGTCTTCTGCAAATACGTCCGGCGTTGCGGGGTCAGCATACTTGCGCATGAATGTATTTGACATCCACTGCGGACGAGCCATCACTACCTCATCCAGCGTTGTATCTGCCGGTGAGTTACGAATTGCAATTGATTGATAACCGTATGCTGTTTTGCCGTACTTAAAGTCCCAAGGACCGTACTGCTGAACTACGTAGCGTGAGCCGTCAACGGCTGCTGCATCCTCAAATTCGTCATCAGTGTTAACGTCGAGTCTGAAACGTAACGAGTCAGTAAGGTTGGCAACAAAGTGAACGTCCAGTGTATCGTTCTGTGCCGGCAACGGAGCAAGGTTCGGGTCGTTGTAGACTTCCCGTACGATAGCATTCAATGGTTGAAGCTTACGACCTACTCTTGACTCCGTAACAGGCATATAGAGAGTATCCCGGAAAATACCGGCCTGATACGTGTTTGTGTCAGTTGTTGTTGGGTCAAGAACAATTGTTGAGTTACCAGTTTGCATTCTGGTGTACTGCGGTCCGGCAAGGCCGGTTTTGTGTGCCCACAGGAAGCGAGGTAAGCTGTCAACAACATGGATCTTGAACCTATAAGCATTTGTATCAAGCCAGCCAAAGTTGACAGTGTCTTGCTGTAAATAGCGGGCATTTGTATTTGTTGGATCACGCTGATCAAGTGGCAGTGCGTTGTTGTCGTATTTCTGTGCATGGAAATACGAGGGATAGAGGTACAGCCACTTTGAAATTGTGTCTTGGCCAATTCCTGCTGCTCTAAGTGAATCAACAACTTCAAGCGATGGCGGGAAATTCTTTGCTACAACTTCAATTGTTTCACCACCCGGTACGATATACGGGTTAATCGGACGACCGCGGAAGAAGCGGAATCCACGTGCTTCCCAGCTTGTGCTGTTAGCATCGGACTTCTTAACAAGGGTGTCACGAAGCCAATAACGGAGAGCAGAACCCTGGTCAACGATCGACCAGAAGTACGAGAGCTCAGATCCAAAGGTTGGATCAAGAATTACACGCGGATCATAGAACTTGTTGATATCAACTGCTGTAATGGCAAAGATTGAGTCACGTTCGTAAATGTCCGGAGCTTCATAGCGATTACCAATTGGTCTGTTTGCTGAGTCGGCCGGATAGAATTCCGGTTCATTGAACCAGCTTCCACCACCTGGACGCGGCGAGTTGCGCGATGTAATTGGTGTATACAGGCGGTTTTCAGTAACAAACACACGGTTACGCATTTCAGGATGGATATACGGAGAATTACGCAGTGTATCGCCAGATCCAGTGTAGAGCGGCGGCTCTGTTTGATTGTTAACTGTGAATGTCAGAGCGCCATCAAGAGCTGCGGATACGCCTTCCTTCCACAGGACTGTCCGAGAAACTACGGATACATTGTCGCCGTTGCGGACAGGTAATGCGCGGAAGCGTTCACCACCATAATATGTTTCCTTACCATTGTTTGAGGTTGGTAATGTAGGACGGTTGGCAAGGCGGAAGTTTGTACCACCAAGCTGACCTAATGCCGTACTACCGTCCCAAACACGTCCTTGAAGTGCAGATGAGTCTTCGGCAACAGGGTTGTGACGCAAGATGTTCAGGAGTACTGCGCCCACACCGAATGATGCCAGGCCTTCGTTAGCACGACGGTAGTTGGGATCGTCGCCATTTGTGGAGTCAGGAACCAGTTCCACGCGAGCAGCACGGAAGACTGAATCTGTTACACCACGCTGACGCATGTTAATGCGAATGTAGTCACCTGTACGTTCGTTAATAACGAAGAATACTGACTCATTAACACCTCTCGGGTCGTTATTGCTGATTTCTGCTGTTTGATCATAATCGGCACGAGCTTCAAGGAAGACAGGGTAACCAATAGGATGATCACCAACAAATTCAGTTTGCACTGCAGCAATAAATGGATACTTATCAGCATCGTACGGACAACGGGTCATTCTCTTTACATACTTGTTGTACGACGGCTGAGTTGGATCCGTATAGCGTTTCAGGACCGGCGGAATACCAACAGCAAAGTCTTCGATTGGTGACATACGGCGCTTGCCGTAGTCAGCAGTTTTAATGTCTGTACCCTTATCAAAAATGTCATAAATTCTACCAGCCATTAAGAGCGTATCTGGAATTGTCCAGATTGGAATTGGTTGATAGTGAATACGATATTCTGACTCGAATGGTCCTTGTTGCGTACCAGTTCCACCGCGAACAAACTGAAGATGGGTTTCACCGTTGCCAGCAATAAAGAATGTTTCCTGAGTTCTATTGAATGTGTTGTTGTTAGACAATGGCAGGATTGTGTTAACGTTGGCTTCAGTACGGCCCCAATAGTTACCGCGAAGTGTATCAACACCACCAAATCCAAGACCGGTTGTACCAGCAAGTACACCCTTTGTGTCCTGTGCGTCGGGTAACCGTATAATGAATCTTGCATCATTGTCATAAATCGAGTTCGCTGCCCAGCTGTATGTTGACCAGGGAAGTGGTCCAACCATTTCACCATAAAGAATAGCACCGGCAAGGTCACTAGATGCAGGATTATCTGTTGCAACCATTGGACCGGAAATGGTATCACTGTGACGACCAATATCAGATGTTGCAGTGTTGTTTGTTACCAAGCAGCGCAACATTGCAAGTTTTAAGTCGTAGTTGTCGGAGTAAATTGCAGCACCACTGTATGCGCTGTTCCCTTGGAACCGAACGCGGTCAAAACCAAAGGTATCTACACGAATTCTGATTGAGTCTGCAATGTAGATAGCTCCACCCAGACCTGTACCGTTTTCACGAAGGTTTGTACCCGGGTGTGTTGTTTGAGCTGATCCAATTTGCGTGACCCCATTACCCATGCGCTGCATGTTCGGGTAGGCTACGTTGTCGTAGAATCTGGTGAGCATGCGTTCATCAGGACGAGGAGCATTCGTACTATTAGTGCTATAGGTAAATACATCCATATTGGGAGTATAGCCAAGTACGACGCCGTTAGGTGCAAATGAAACGTTGTCAAGGTCTGTCAGCATGAAGCGACGACGAGCAAGAGTATCAGGTGTAACCACTGCGATACCACCACCGTTGCCATTATGTGCTATGTTACCACGGAATTCAACGGCCTTCACAAGATTGAGGTCGGCATTCAGGGTGTATAAACCACCACCACCACGAACATCAGCGCGGTCATTTGTGATATCGCCAACCTTGTTATTTAGGAAGTGAGCACGAACAAAGCGGAGTGCACGACGCTCTACCGGAAGACCTGGTGCTAAGTCAACAGCTACACCACCACCGTAAAATCCGGCCGTGTTGCCAGTTAATTCTACACCGTAGTTTGTACCATATACCCAGAGTGGACCGCTAACACCACCGGCACCGTATATGTACATGTTGTTACCGGTATGAATAGCACCACCTGAAGCAGTTGCTTTGTTGTTTCGGAATTTGATGTTAAAGCCGTAGTTGCGGGCAACGATAATACCATCCGAACCTCCTACGTGAGGGGTAATGGCTCCGTCGTGATTTGCTTCAACGTAAATAGCGCCACCACGTCCGGACTGGTTATTAATGAAGTGTGTTGGAGGGTTATTGTCCAGATTGCCACGAATTTCAAGTTGTTCGGCTGAGCTGGCAGCATACACCGCACCACCCTGTGAGTACGTAGCGCTTGATGTGGCAAGGTTTGCTGTGCTCAGACTTGTAATGTACGGTACACTCGTTGAGTTGCCGGTGAATCGGCCTGCAAGAATTACGCCCGTTGAGTCACCGATGTAAACTGCACCACCCTTAGCACCTTTTGTAACCTGGTTGCCTACTGGCGTCGATGGTTGACGGTTTAGTGCGTAGTTGTCCAGACACTCGAGTGTGTCCTTACCTTGGAAGTCGTTTATACCAAGGCCAACTACCATTGGTGTACGGCCAGCTATATAAATAGCACCACCGTGAGCTGTGTTCTTTTGTGAACGTGTGATGTTCCCAAAGACCGTTGCTGCTTTATCAACATCAGTTACAAAACGTACCGGACCAACACGAACTTCTTCAACATTGGAAAGAAGAGCACGGTTTCCGGAGAATCGGTTCTGACGAATCCGGCCTAAGTAAACGGCAAGACGTGCGTCGTCGAGCGACTGCCTGTTCACGTTGGTAAGTGGTTCCGGTGTTGAAAGGTGCAACAGGTCAATGGCTGTTAATTGCTGATCGATTGGACTTGCTGTCCACGGATCAGTAATAAATGGATTTGTTGTAGCATCATACTCTGGTAATGCATCAATCTGACTTTGCGTTAATTGCGGCCACAGCTGAAGGTTTGTTCCTGCATACTGGTCGCGGGGTGCCTGAAGAATTTGCAGCGCACCACCGTTGTAGCGGGCCATGTTGTTTCTGAAGTTACAGCCTACAACCCATGTACGCACGGAGAACGTGGTGATTGCACCACCACTACCGTTTGCTAAGCGCAAGAGGGCATCGTTTGCCGTTTCAGCTTGCTCATGAGTAAAAATATTACCCGTTGAGTTCTGAAGATAGTACGGTTCCTTGTCAACAGTCGTGTCCTTCCTGAAGTTAAGGAAGTCTACGTCCCGGAAAAATGCCGCACGAGCGCCTGGTAAAACAACAATGTGACCCCATTCGCGAGAGAAGTTGTTAACGTCACCAGCAATGAAGGTGATTCTCTCTGGGCGCACATCGATTGGCGTAGCCGGAGTTTTTACGGTTTCCCTGAACCAGGGCAGGTTGTTAATGGCAGGAATTAAACCTCCCAGGTGCAACCTTGACGCAGCATACATAACCGCCATGGCTGGCGTCATGTTCTGCAGGTATGGGTTAGAGCCAATATTTACCAGAAATACTTCATTGTATTTCGTTGGGTTAATAGTGGGTTCGTTGTAGATCGTCGACGTCACCACGCCGGAAGCGCGGAAATACGCCGGATCGGCATACCCTGAATATGGCGGTGCTAAGGCATTCGCCGCATTCGCATTATATGTTGCCGATGCCCGACCATCCGCTATAATCCTACCACCAGTCGAGTCGACCAATCGACCGTTTGGTAGGAACTCTACTCGAGTTCCGGGTTCAATGACCAGCGTGCCGCCGATCGTGTACGTACCGCTAATACGATAAATGGTATCCTTTACAAATATCCTTATATCGTTTGGCGGCAGACTACCGCGAACCTCAACATACCCTTGTCCGTGGGCTACTGTGAGTGCGGTCATCAGCGCTAGCAGCAAGCTGCTTAGTCGAAACCAACGTTGCATACAACCTCCAGTTGTAAAAACCTTATGCTTTGAATTAGTCTATTTTTATTTGATCGTCTTTCAAAACGACGAAAGGGCATAAAATGCCATTGCGTCTCTAATCAATTGCCATGCCAAGCCTGGCTAAACCAACTTTAGCATCAGTAGCAATAGCGGATGTTTCAAACTTTTTGGCTACTGTGGTAAATATTGATCCGGCTTTTTCCTTGTTACCTGTTTTTTCGTAGCATAAAGCAGCAAAAAACAGACTTTGCGGCTCAAATGGCGTTTCAACGCCGGTTTGAGCTGCTTTTTCGTACATGTCTGCTGCTTCTGCGTATTTGCCACTGCTTTCTAAGCAGGCGGCAAGTCCTTGCATTGCACCAACTTGGATGACAATTGCATCGTCAGAAAGTGCCCTGTTAAACTGGTCTCTGGCTTCATCGTACCTTCCAAGGCCGGTAAGAGCGTTACCTGCCATCAGAGCTGCTATCGCGCCACCGTGGGTTCCTTCATAGTTCTGGCTTATCTCGAGAAGACCTAAAACTTTATTCTCGCCAACCGGAGCAATGCTGTCAGCCGTAAGTGCAGCTTCAAAGTTTCCGGCATCAAATGTAGACCGAATTCTGGAAAGCTGGGTAAGCGCTTCGATGTTTTTAGCATCTTCCTGACTGCGATACCACCAAAAACCACCAATGATCAGCGTTAATACTAAGGCAATGCCTGCATACAGCTTCCACTGCTTTTGCGCTGCAGTAAGCCACGCAGGCTGGTTCAACGATTCTTTTTGTGCAGTTTGCTGCTCTGTTATATCTTCTGTCATGTCTTTAATAAACTACAAAGTAACCGATAGGCACACCTTGCCCTCGGTTTGGAAGCGCAAATATATCGTTTTGATGGTTATCATACAAACAAAGTTTTTTGCAGTCAACCTTATGATTTACCGTAGCTTACTCTTGTTGTTAACATAAGTGTGAAGCCATATTCACAACTTGTTTTAAAATTGCGTGTGGAAAGAAAAGCCGGTTTAATGAGCCCAGAGTTCAACTGATAAATGTAAAAAGGCTCCCATTCAGCAGATGAATGGGAGCCTTAAGGAGAGGTTTATTGGATTTTTAGAATGCTACAAGTGCCCTGGCTTCAGTCAGAATATCATCAACAGAAAGCAGAATGGCTTTTTCAAGGTTTTTTGCAAAGCCCACCGGTGTGAACTTGCTGCCTACTCTTTTAACCGGAGCATCCAGGTATTTAAACAGCTGGTCAGTAACTGTTGCGGCAACTTCGCCGCCGAAGCCCCCTACCACCTTGTCTTCATGAGCTACCAGACATCGACCCGTTTTTTTTACGTGATCACAGACCATTTCCTGATCCCAGGGTGCCAGTGAGCGCAGGTCAATTACTTCAAGGCTGATCCCTTCGGCAGCAAGGATGTCGGCTGCCTGTAGGCTCAGGTGGACAGCGTTGCCCCAGGTAACAATAGTGGCATGTGTTCCTTCACGGCGCAGGCGGGCTCTGCCAAAGGGTATCATATAGCCCTCCGGTGGAAGCTGAGCCGATGTTGGGCGGTAATTGTAGAGGAATTTGGGTTCCAGGTACATTGTTGTACCCCGGGAACGAATGGCTGTTCGCATTAGTCCAATTGCATCATCGGCAAATGCTGGCATTACAACACGTAATCCGGGTAAGGTGGTGAAGGTGGCATCCAGGTTTTGTGAATGATAAAGTCCGCCCTGGATGTATCCCCCTGATGCAAGCCTGATTACCACTGCGGGTGAAAACTGGCCGCGGGTACGCCAGTAGTCATGCGTACACTCGATGAGCTGTTCCATTGCCGGCCAGAAGTAATCGGCAAATTCAGCACCTTCTACAACAACACGGATATCGTCGCGGTATCGCGTCATACCGTTTGCCGTACCCACAATAAAATCTTCGGCAATGGGTGCGTTAAAAACCCGGTCGTTACCGAATTCATCAAGCATGCCTTTGCAGACGTTAAATATGCCTTGCTTTTTAAATGAGGCTACGTCCTGGCCAAATAAAAATGTATTGGGGTTCCGACGAAATTCTTCGTGAAGAGCAGTATTAATGGCTTCACGTAGTGTAAGTAATTGTGCATCCGGTGCAGGCTTTACTGTAAATTCACTCTGATCATCAAGTCCGATTATGGGGTCGGGAAGAACAAATTCAGAATAGCTTTGCGGATCAGGGTCGGGAAGGGGCTCAACTGCATCTGCAGCAGCAAAAATTGCTTTCTTGTTCTCATCCTCGATTGCCGAGAGTTGAGCTTCAGTTGCTATTCCGGCCGCAAGCAGTGTTGCACGCATACGAGGTAGCGGGTCACGCTGAGCCATGGCCGTAAAATCTTCTTCTGGCCGGTACAGTTCATGGTTATCACTGTTACTGTGACTTCCAATGCGATCACAGTCTGCATGCACCATGGCGGGGCCTGCACCCGATAGTACATATTCCCGAGCTTCTTCAAGAGCACGCCAGCTGTCCATAGGGTTTCTGCCGTCACACTTGATAATCTTCAGATTGGGGAATCCCGCAAAGTTGTCGCAAACATCAGTGTTACTGGTTTGTTCATGAACCGGTACTGAAATCCCATACTTGTTATTTTGAATAACAAAGATTACGGGTAGTTTTTCACGGTCTGCACCATTGACTGCTTCGTAGTAATATCCTTCTGATGTTGTACTGTCGCCCGTTGAACAGTATACTACTTCGCTGCCTTTATACTTTTTAATTGCCCTGGCTGTACCGGCTGCATGCTGCGAATGATTTCCTGTGCATGACGAGGTGTTCTGAATTCCGATAGAGCTTTTGGCAAAATGGTTGCTCATATGCCTACCGCCACCGGCAATATCTGCATCCTTACTAAGGCCGTTGGCAATGATTTCTTCAACGGTGACTCCGGCAGCTAAAGAAGTCAGCATGTCACGATAATAGGGAAAGAGAAAGTCCACGTTGGGTCGAAAAATCTTACCCAATGCCAATTGTATTCCGTCATGTCCGGCAAACGGGGCGTGATACGACCATCCTTTGGCCATTTTCAGATAGTTGGCAGCTTTTTCATCTAAGCGTCTGCCCAAATGCTGTATTCTATACCATTCCAGCAGAGTTTTTTTGTCAAATCCGGTAATGTTAAACAGCTGACGGGACGATACATCCCCGGGATCCAATTGCTGTTTGGGCGATTTAGCCTTCGCAGCCATTGACTGCTGATTGGAGGGTGCGGCCTGTGCTTTTTTCTTCTTTACCGACGAATCCTGTTTGGGAGCTGATTTTGCCATAGATCTTTCCTTAATAATCAATGTTGTTTCTTTTCCTTGGTGCGTGTTTTCGATGTTTTCTTATATGGTACATCATCAACAAATGTTAGCCAGTCATGGGTGTCGTTGCCAGTGGTAATGATAGTTCCAAATGCTTTCTGAACTGACCGGGTAATTGGTCCAACCTTGCCTGAGCCTACCGGAATTCGGTCGACTGATCTGACTGGTGTAATCTCGACAGCAGTACCGGTCAGGAACATCTCATCTGCTGTATAAAGCATAGCTCGAGAGATGTTGCGTTCAGATACTTGATACCCAAGATCTCTGGCCAGCGTTACCACACTGTCGCGAGTAATCCCTGGAAGCAGCGAATGTCCGGCCGGCGGTGTAATAATCTCCCGATTCATCACCACGAAGACGTTTTCTCCGCTGCCCTCCGCTACATGTCCGTATGCGTCAAGCGTTATTCCTTCGGCATAACCATTTTCTACAGCTTCCATCTTTACCAGCTGCGAGTTCATATAATTACCTCCAGCCTTCGAAATACTGGGAAGCGTGTTCGGGCTTATACGATTCCATGACGATACGCAAACATCAACGCCCGATTCTGCTGTATTATCACCAAGGTAGGCTCCCCACTGCCATGCGGCTATGCAAACCTCCAGAGGGTTACGGAGTCCGTAAACGCCCATGTCTCCAAATCCCCGAAAGGCAAAGGGACGAATGTAACAGGTTCCCAAACTGTTCCTGCGTAACAGTTCACACGTAGCTATTACAAGCTCATCCGAGGAATAGGGAAGGTGGGATCGATATATTTTAAGTGACTTGTGAAATCGCTGCATGTGCTCTGTCAGCCGAAAGATAGCTATTCCGCGATCAGTTTCGTATGCCCTAATACCCTCGAACCACGATGATCCATAATGTAATGCATGCGATAACACGTGAACTGTAGCATTCTTAAAAGGAATGAATGTTCCATTTTTCCAGATTGTTTTTGTCGGCGTTATGGGCATAAAAATCCTTTCAGACGATAGAGTCAAGTTGTTCCTGAACTACTTCCTTCACGATTGACGGATTCGCTGTTCCACCTGATGCTTTAAGAACCTGTCCTACAAAAAAGCCAAATAAATTAGTTTTTCCTGCTTTGTACTTCTCAATATTTTCATGATTCCTTGCTAAAACATCACGCACAAGCGAATGAATGACCTCAGCATCAGATACTTGTGCCAATCCCTTACTTTTTACTATATCAATCGGATTTGTGGTGCTGTTGTACAGTTCAGGGAGTATCTCCTTGGCAACAGCATTGCTTATTGTTCCATCCGCAACGATATCCACCAACAGCGCAAGCTGTGCATTTGTGAGACCGATATCGGTGATTTGAACTTTATTCTCACCCATTTTCCTCATTAACTCTGTAAGTATCCAATTGCTTACCGCCTTGTAGGTTGCCGGCCCAGGGCTTGCAAGCAGTCCGCAGGTTGTTTCGAACCAGTCGGCTAAGACCAAGTCCGAGGTTAAGATGTCGGCATCATAGTATGGCAACTGATACTGTTCGGTAAACCGTATTTTTTTTGCCATACCAAGCTCAGGCAATCCTGCCCGGACCTCCTCTACCTTCTGTGCAGTTACAATTACGGGTGGCAGATCCGGTTCAGGGAAGTACCTATAGTCGTTTGCATCTTCCTTCGATCGCATCTCCCGCGTCACCTGTGCACCGGCATCCCACATTAGTGTGGTCTGCCGTACCTCCTCGCCTTTTTCGATTAGCTCAACCTGCCTTTGAATTTCGTACTCTATAGCACGTTGTACATTCTTAAACGAATTTAGATTCTTAACTTCAGTCTTTGTGCCCAGCTGCGGTGATCCTACCGGTCTGACGCTGATGTTGGCATCACACCGTAACGAGCCTTCTTCCATGTTTCCGTCACATACACCCAGATACATAAGGGTCTGACGGAGTTGCTGCAGATACTGTTCTGCTTCTTTGCTGGTTCGCATATCGGGCTCGCTTACAATTTCAATCAGGGGAACACCGCTCCGATTTAAGTCAATAAGCGTGTCCACATCCAGATCATGAATGCTTTTCCCGCTGTCCTCCTCCATGTGTATTCGGGTTAATCCGATTTTCCTGAACCCGTGACCGGTTTCTATCTCGATGTAACCGTTATAGCAAATTGGGTCTTTATACTGCGAAATCTGGTATCCCTTGGGAAGGTCGGGATAAAAGTAGTTCTTTCTGGAAAAAGTACTGTGCAGTCTTATGGAGCAATTTGTTGCCAGTCCTACCCGAATTGCATAGTCAACAAGATTCTCGTTTAAAGTGGGCAGAGCACCAGGGTGACCCAGACAAATAGGACAGGTGTTTGTGTTGGGTCGGGCTCCAAATGTTGTTGGACAGGAACAAAATGCTTTCGATGCAGTGGTTAGCTGCGCATGCACTTCCAGGCCAATTACTGGTTCGTATCCGGTTACCATTGGGGTATTAAGGTGTCTGACAAATACAGCGAAGCTACGGAATCAGCGGCTCTACACCATGCCCGACAAAATTTGACCAACTTCCAAATTGCCACCGCTGATCACAATTCCAATCTGTTTGTGCATCATTAGATGTCTGTTATCAAGCACATATGCAAATGCCACTGCACCGCTAGGCTCTACCACCACACGAAGCTCCTGCATTAACAGATTCATGGCTTCGATAATGCTTTTCTCGGATACTGTTGCAATGTGGACATGATTTCGCATGAGATACCCAAGTGTTCTCATGCTTAATGCTGTTCTAAGGCCGTCCGCAACTGTTTGGGGAGGGAAAGGGGGCTGAAGGTTGCCTGTCTCTACCGAAATTTTGGCGTCTGCTGCAAGTTCTGGCTCAACTCCGATTAGTTGCATTCCCGGTTTTAATGCCCTCAGGGCAATTGCCGATCCGCTCATTAGGCCGCCTCCGCCAACAGGAGCAATAAAAACTGACAGTTGAGGAGCTTGCTGTAAAAACTCAACCGAGAGCGATCCCTGTCCGGCAATCACCGCATCATTGTCGTAGGGATGAATAAAGGTAGCACCGCTTTCATTCTGCACTGTAGTTGCTGCCGATTCCCGTTCAGCAAGGGTATTACCGCAGAATGTGATGATTGCACCATGACGTCTTGTACCCTGCACCTTTACTGCAGGAGATGCCTCCGGCATGACAACGTAACACGGCGTTCCTCGCCCGGCGGCTGCCCATGCCAGTGCCCGTGCATGGTTCCCAGATGAATGAGTAACCACTCCTCTTTTCAGCTCTTCATTCGTAAGCTGGCCTATTGCATTTATGGCTCCGCGAGCTTTAAATGATCCAACAGGCTGAAGGTTTTCACATTTAAAATAAAGGCTGCAACCAAACTCACGATCCAATATTTGAGAGGTTAATACCGGTGATACCGGAATAGCCTCTAATATCAGTTTCGAGGCCTTCGATATTTCTTTTATGGCAACCACTGTTTGCTAGTATTGGTTAAACCGATCCGGTTAGTGTTGGTTGTTGTTTTTAGGTAACTGCTGGAACATCACAACGAATATGAATTAAGCCGATACAGATACAGTTACAAAAATGCATTTGCTCACACTACGACAGCTTGCTAATGCTCTTTGTTCTGACTCCCGATGATACTGATCGTCCTCTAATCGCTGAGGCATCGACTGGAAAAACTTGTTGTAAATCCAATCCGCTTCATACTCATCTGTTCACTAAAAGCGAATAACAATTTTACATTTCGTCAGTGTAATGTTTTTACAGCTCACAGTGAAATCATCGGATAACATGCACAATAGCCGTCCCGATATTGTTGCATGCAACTATGTACATACCGTCGGCGATCGGGATGAGTGGTTGTACAACCAACCCTTGTATCGTGACAGGAATAATGTTGCCCAATACATCTGATACAGTAATATCACAACTATGGTTATTTGTTTTGCTAATCATAAATGCTCCATTCAGCCATTGCACTGTAAACTCCTGATCGTTTCTGCTTTCCTCGTCAACATTGGTTGGCGCTGCAAGAGTTCGGTACAGACCAACGGTGGTACTCACATATCGAAATCCAGCAAAATCCAGGACTGACTGAACAACACCACCGGTGTTCTCCCAGGGTCCTTGGAATGATTCCCATGTATAACCTCGATTTGTACTGTAATAACAACCCTGGTTGTTAGCCAGCACAAAGACAACTCCATCGTTAGATACATAAAGCTGCACAACTTGCTTTACGGGTACCGGAAGGATAAAACACTCCTCCCATGTTTGACCACGATCCGTTGATACGATAATGGTGATTTGTTCGTAAACGGGGTATGGTATTAAACCCAGAATATTAGTAACTGCCGCATACACTGTATCCTGACAAGATGCCAGTGCAACACAGTGCAGTTTATTGGGCATTCCCTTGGTTGACCTGACCCACGTTGTCCCTTTATCAGTACTTGCAAGGAGGCTGAACAGTACTGTGTCGGCTTGTTCCATTGCATGCCCGGTATCTCCTGAAGATAGTGCGCTGGCAACAACTCGCATAGGGTCAGATTCAAACGATACAACTGCAGATGGTGTTCCGAGCCAGTAGTCCTGCGGTGCTTCACCCGCTTCTTTCCAATTCGTACCTTGCTTGCGCATCAAATGATTAACAACATCAATACTATACCATTGGTTCTCCCGTACTACGTGCATGCATACGGTAAAAGCGTCTTCCTGAAAACCAACAGTACTGCCACTAGAGTTGTGAGGTTCTGATACTGTATCACCACTGGCGATAACCTCGCGCAATGGAAAAATAAAATGACGCTGCTTATCCAATACACACAGTACTGTATCAGAGGTATATAAAAAGCTATTGCCTATGGCAACAAGATTTCGTCCATGGATGACTGTATCCTCGGGCGTGGTATAGTAATCCCATCTAAATGTTTTTATATTCAGAAAATCCGGACCTTCATTGTATGAAAACACAAGTATTGAATCAGAAAACACTCGCATTGCTCCAGTGCCGGAAGGGATGATTTCTCGAGACGGAAAGGGGCTGCTGTGCCATTCCTTATTTAAGTCCAACACGTAAACGGAATCACCCACGAACACAAGCTCGCCGTTTGGTAGTTCATTCACCGATCTAAAGCGAAATGGTAGATCTGACAGAAATACGTCTTTATGCCAGTTGTTCTCTCCGGGCGTATATCGATATGCTTCAACCTTATCCAGCAGACTACCGGCAAATACCAATACCTCGCCTGATTGCAATGGAGTAAGACTGACCGGTGGTTTTGGAAACGAAACAGAATCCACCAGAGAGTCGCAGGCATACCGTACAAACAGTGTGTCACCCTTTTGCCAGGCCGTCATCGCTGAGGTTTCTGTCCACAATGTACCTCCAGTTAATACGCTGTCTTTTACCCATGACATCGTTGTTGTATCTAACACAAATACGATTGTGTCTTTCTTCATGCTGGTTTCGCTCTTTGACACTACTGTTAACAGTGTACTGTTACAGTTAGATTGATGGTATGGATAGACTGTTGAAGACTGATTCAGCGGTAAGCCGGTTAAAAACTGGTTCCCTGACATTGAATTGATGATTGTACCCCGTAGTACATAACTTGATAGATGGCGTCCAAGTAACAACACGCGTTGCTCATCAATGTCAACCACGTAGTCGATACTGTGGCTCACGTTAACAGGAATCGTATCAATAGCTCCGTCTGATCCGATCCTAACGAGGTCGGTGTGTGCTGGCGAGCTTGTTACCAGCACCAGAATTGTGCCTTGCTTTCCGGTTGCTGCATTAACAATTCTGCTTGGCGCCTCGTACACTGCCACAGGCTTCATTTCAATTGAGTCGGCGTAGCAAATTGTATAAACCATACTGCCGGCAAAGTCAATACAATAGGCGTTATCGCCGGAATAGTACATGGTGAGGTGTGATTGGCCTTTAACATAAGGAATACGTTCATAGGTCTGTGCATGCACAGCACATGAGGTTATAATAAAAGCAAATAGAAGAATCAGCATAGTTTATCAATATTACTGGCAACGTAAACTCAACGTCCCGCTCGTTAGTAATTTTCTAAACATCTGGCAGCCGTTTCCGTTACATTACCATGTGCATTGGTACATGAATAGTGGTGTGGAGTCTTGCTGCGGTGCCAGACAATTCGAGCTCATAGCAGCGTGCAATCTTGCAATTCAGGAAACATCGTCATAACCTGACAGTATCGGTTCAGAGTTGTTGTTTCGACTGCCCGGGTTTTAACGACTATAGAGGAAAATCCCTTCGTCATACCAACTCAGCAAACCTATAGGCATGACGCGATTGTTGTCTATTACGGGACCTATCTACATTGTTTTCCTGGTAGCCGTTTTACATCGCTCTTCTGTACTGTCCGCCAACATCATATAATGCATGCGTAATCTCGCCAAGACTACAGTACTTAACGGTCTCCATCAGTTCAGCAAATACATTCCCATTTGTGATGGCAACCCGTTTCAGGTTCTCAAGAGCTGCTTGTTTTTTCTCTGCATTTCGCTGCTGAAACTGTTGAACATTTCTAATCTGTTGCTCTTTTTCGGTGGCTGTTGAGCGAATCACTTCTTCGGGAATAACTGTTGGCGAACCTTTTGAGCTCAGGAATGTGTTTACGCCGATAATAGGGTACTTACCGGTGTGTTTCAGGTTTTCGTAGTATAAACTTTCTTCCTGAATTTTATTTCGCTGATACATACTCTCCATTGCGCCAAGAACACCACCCCGATCCGATATTTTCCGGAACTCTGAATAAACAGCCTGCTCAACAAGATCGGTTAACTCGTCAATAATAAAAGATCCCTGCAAAGGGTTTTCATTCTTTGCCAGCCCTAATTCCTTGTTAATAATCATTTGAATGGCAACAGCTCTGCGCACGCTTTCTTCTGTAGGGGTTGTGATAGCTTCATCATAAGCATTGGTATGTAACGAGTTGCAATTATCATAAATAGCATAGAGGGCCTGAAGCGTTGTCCGAATGTCGTTAAAATCTATCTCTTGGGCGTGAAGGCTCCTGCCCGACGTCTGAATATGGTACTTAAGCATTTGCGAACGTTCGTTACCACCATATTTGTGTTTGATAGCCTTGGCCCAAATTCTTCGGGCTACCCGTCCGATCACTGCGTACTCCGGATCGACACCATTCGAAAAGAAAAAGCTCAGGTTCGGAGCAAAATCATCGATGTTCATTCCTCTTGACAGGTAGTACTCTACATACGTAAACCCGTTTGCGAGTGTCAAGGCAAGTTGAGTAATCGGATTAGCGCCGGCTTCGGCGATATGATATCCGCTAATCGAAACGGAGTAGAAGTTCCGCACATTATTGTCGATAAAAAACTGCTGAACATCCCCCATTAATCTCAGAGCGAACTCGGTACTAAATATACATGTATTTTGTGCCTGGTCTTCTTTTAAAATATCGGCTTGTACAGTGCCACGGACTGTTGTTAATGCACGAATCTTACACAGTTCATAATCGCTGGCACTTAGTACCTCGTTCCCGCTTACACCAAGCAGGCGCAAGCCCAATCCTGTATTTCCATCGGGCAGCACACGCTCACCATTACCGTCGAGATACTCCGGACACGAAAGTCCCAGAGAGCTGTATTTCTGCCTGATTTTCTCATTTACTTCTGGCCAGAGCCCCTTTTCATCAATCAGCTTTTCACATTCCTGGTCGATTGCCGCATTCATGAAAAACGCCAGTACCATGGGTGCAGGACCGTTAATCGTCATCGACACAGATGTTGATGGTGCTGTTAAGTCAAAGCCAGAGTAAAGTTTTTTAGCATCATCAACGGTTGCAATACTAACACCGCTGTTCCCGATCTTTCCATAAACATCAGGACGGTACTGAGGATCCTCGCCATACAGTGTTACGCTGTCAAATGCCGTTGAAAGCCGCGCCGCCGGCATTCCGGCACTCAGATAATGAAACCGTTTATTGGTACGCTCAGGACTTCCTTCGCCAGCAAACATTCGGGTAGGATCTTCATTCGTTCGTTTGAACGGATATACCCCCGCGGTATACGGAAACTCACCCGGAACATTTTCTGTTAAAACCCAGCGAACAACCTCACCCCAGTCCGAAAAACGTGGCAGCGAAATTTTGGGTACTCTTGTATGAGATAGTGACTCTACATAATTACTAACACTAATTGTTTTATTGCGTACCTTGTACGTGTACTCATCACCCTGATACGATGCCTTTTTACTGTTCCAATTCTCAAGAATACTTCTCACTTCCGGGCTTAGCTGTTCTTTTAGCAGAGCCGCCTGTGCATCCAGAGCACTCACTATCTCCGAATTCGAAAGTGCAGAATTCTGTTCGGGTAGTATTTCGCTTTTTGTAGAGCTCCGTGCGGACGTTGGCTTATCCATGTATAAACTCGAGAATCAGAGAAATGATTTAGTTGTGATTAACCACATATACTTTAAGATTGCCCGAGGTTTTGTTACCGCCGAGCCACATTGTATATATCCGTCCATTCTCGAATGTTACGTTCTCTTGCGAGTAGTAGTTGGCAGTGGAGTCAGGCTCACGGAATTTCATTGAGTACGTACCGGCCGGTAGTCGAAGAAAGTTGCTGCCGCTGGTAGGTGAGGTTGAAACCTGTCGGTACGACATGTTTTGCATCCCGGGAACAGGGTAATCTGTTGGAATTGTAGTAATAACGTTTAACTTTGGCGCTTCGGGTGACAGGTGGATAAAGCGTACCAGGGCTGTTGAAGGATCAGCTGTCACCTCATCTGTTAACTCCAGGGTTCCGGCACTTAGCGGGCTTATAGCACCAATTAAAAACACGGAGTATTTTTTTCCGTTTACAAGATTGATTGATCGGTTGGACACCAGAGCCGTGTTTCCCATTGCGGCAGTGTACGTGCCTTGTCCGGCCGCTACCGATAAATATGGTGTACTGCTGCCAAATGCCAGACCTTTAACCTGCGGACTTGTAGCGTTAATTGCTACGTCGATTTGACCAGCACCAACAACAGCATTAATAAACTCCACATTTGATGTTGCAGCCGATTGGGTCAGATCCACAAAGGTATCTCCGTTACCACCATCGTTAAATACTCGTACCCCAAAAGGATATGCGTCATCGGTTCTGCTTGTCCCGTGGACGATAAACGTATACGATGTTTGTGACTGAAGAACGATGGGTGCATAATTCACCTCGAAGGTAGAGTCACCCTTGCGTTTTAATGAAAATGAATACGTACCATCAATTAAATCAGCATTGTGGCTTACTGTTACTCTCCGAACCGGACCCAGAAGTTTAGTTTGAGCACCCGTTAACCACAACTCATATTCAACATTTTGATCGTTGGTACAGTTTGCCAGTTTTATTCTTGATTTGCCAATACCAACCTGTCTGCCATCGGCTACAAACGCAGCAGCAAAGGCAGCTGAGGGAGGAAATGCAATTACAGTGTACGAACCTCCTTCCGCAAGGGACTGCTTGGAAGAATTCCGTGGCTGGCTTTCACCGGCCTGATGTACGGCTACGTCGAGTTCGCCAACAGACACTTGCTTGTATCCACTGCTTTGTCCGAACGTGGTTCCCGACGTAGCCAGTTTACCATTTACATAAACATCCAGTGCACCTCCGTCGTACACCATGTTTATCATCCGGAGATTTGCTGAAACCGGTTGAGGATTGTTTGTGTTATCGTCACAACCAATCAGAAGAAATAGTCCCAAAGCAAGAAAAGCCAGGATGTACCGCATAATTGTTCCTCAGAGTAGTGCTGACATCGTTATGAATTTTTTAAAAAGTCAATTGTACCGGTTATCTGCCACAGCTGCTGTGCAGTTGAACTTTGCTTATCTACGTAGTGCTGATACCTGTCGCTTTCTTCTGCTATCTCGGCCAAGTAGCGCATTCTGTCGGGTGGAATTATGTAGATTTTCTCCGATTGTTCGGTTTCAGGCAGTATGCCGGTTTCCCATTTTACTGAACACTTTTCATTTATTTTCTGAATAATGGCTGAATACAGAACATTGGTTCCACGGTCATTGAACTGCGAAGCAATTGTTCCATACACGGGCATTGAGTCGGGGCTCTGGTCAAAAAGAAGTCGGCTTCGTTGATATTGCTTTCGAACATCCCGCAGAGCATCATCTGCACCCCTTTTATCGAACTTGTTCAGGGCAACAATGTCAGCGTAGTCAATCATGTCTATTTTCTCAAGCTGTGATGCTGCGCCGTATTCCGGAGTCATCACGTAGAGGCTTACGTCAGCTACGTCCACTATTTGCGAGTCACTCTGTCCGATACCTGCTGTTTCAACGATTATCAGGTCGAAACCGGCGAATGATAATACACGTAGTGAGTCATGAACGGCTTCGTTAATTGCAACGTGAGCGGCTCGTGTAGCAAACGATCGCATATACACGTTGGGATGGTGAACGGAGTTCATTCGGATCCTGTCGCCTAATAACGCACCGCCGGTTCTTCGTTTTGAGGGATCGATACTAAGAATAGCAATTTTCTTTTCAGGAAAATCATGCAAAAACCTTCGAACAAATTCGTCGGTCAGCGACGACTTACCTGCACCGCCGGTTCCGGTAATTCCCAGTACCGGTGACCGTTTCGCATTTTTTGCAAATGCAAATTTCTGTGTGTTTTTATGTTCAGTAGCTGTAACAGCCTGGGCAATAGCAAGAGCATTGCCTGCCAGTACTTCTTCCTCCAGTTTATTGCCAAAAACATCAGGGAGTTCAACGTCTGCTTGCTGTACAACATCATTAATCATACCCTGCAGACCCATTTCTCGTCCGTCATCAGGAGAGTATAATCTGGCAATACCATACTTGTGTAATTCATCTAACTCTGAAGGCAGAATCGTGCCGCCACCGCCACCAAACACCTTAATATGTCCGGCCAGCTTTTCGTTTAATAAATCAAGCATGTACTTAAAGTACTCTACATGCCCCCCCTGATACGAGGTCATCGCAATGGCATGGGCATCTTCCTGAATAGCAGCATCAACCACTTCGGCAACGGACCGGTTATGTCCCAAATGTATTACCTCGCAGCCTGTAGCCTGGATAATACGCCTCATGATGTTAATTGCCGCATCGTGTCCGTCGAACAGCGAAGCAGCCGTAACAATCCGAACGGTGTGAACTGGTTGGTATGGAGACGGGTTTTTCATTGTCAGCTTCACACGTGTGTGTAATACGTAAGCGGTAAAATTACGGTTTTTTGGTTGTTAGTCTTTGTACAAGCACCATTGTGGCTATTTTGCCATGTGAAGGAATTTACTGTGTTAGGAGGTGCCGAAGAAATTGGTGCCAATTGCTTTCATTATAATTTGTTTGGGACCGGAATTGTTGTAGATGCCGGACTTCATCCGCGTGAACGTGGCTACCGTACCTTCCCTGAGTTAGAATACATTAGCGGAAAGCCGGTTGATCATTTACTTATTACCCATGCGCACTCCGACCATTTAGGTGGTGTACCGTATGTTTTACGCAGACATCCCAATGTGCGTATTTGTATGACGCGTGCCACGCGCGACCTAAGCCATGTAATGCTAAATAACAACGGCCGACTGCTTAGGGGTGAGGTTACGGCACATTTTACCAAGGAACAGCTCGAATACTACCAGCGGGAACAGATTCAGCTTGTTCGTTCCTCCTTTGATGCAGCCGACTATAAGGAGCCCTTTGTGATTACCGGTTATTCCGGACAGCCGGTTACGGCTGCGTTTCATTGGGCTGGCCATATACTTGGTTCTGCCGGGGTAGTTTTTGAGAGCAATGGCTTCAGGATTCTTCATACTGCTGACGTGCAGTTTCAGCCACAAAGCATTATTAAATCGGCTCAACTTCCGCGTGTTCATGCTGATGTTGTGGTAACAGAGGCTACCAATTGTGCTTCTAATTTTCCAATTGATTACCAAGGGGAGTCACAAAAACTTAGTCGGTTTATTACCCAGATATCATCTCAAGGGGGCTCTGTTCTGATTCCATGTTTTGCCTTGGGAAAAACACAGGAGATTGTAAGCCGCCTTTATCAGTTAATGCATCAAGGCTCAATTCCACGTCTTCCGATTTACACCGGTGGTATGGCTACGGCAATTTCACAGGTTTACGATTCATACTGTTATACCGAACCATTTAATCGTCCTGGCTTTAAGCTGGCAGATGTTCCTCAGGAAAAACTGTCGTGGGAAACCCTTCATACCAATGAATATCTTAAGTCCCCAGGTATTGTCGTGGCATCCTCGGGGATGGTTAACAAGCGCACAATGAGTTATGTACTTGCCAAGTACTGGATGCGTGAGCCAACATTTGGAATTGCGTTTATCGGCTATCAGGACCCGTCAACTCCGGGTTATCAACTCCTCCACAGTGAAAAGAATAAAGCTTTTGACTTTGGAGGAAAGGAGTTTAAGCGACTCTGCGCCATAGAATCATTTCGGTTTAGTGCACATGCCGCTCAGGAAGATCTGGTTGGTTTCATCACTGATTGTACTCCCCATACTGTGGTTATTGTACATGGTGAGCGCGAGGCGTGCGAGGGTCTGGCACTTGCACTTAGAATGCGCATGCCAGGCCTTCGCATTATCATTCCCCGCATTGGAATAACCTATAATCTGGCTAACGAACAATGGGAATCGGATGAATAGAGTAGGGTCCGTTTCCGTCACGAATCATTAAATAGTACATTCCGGCAGTAATTCCGGCAACATCTACGTCCATCCGGTTTGTCTGGTCAGGTACGTCCACCGTTGTAATTATCTGCCCCTGCTGGTCGTTCAGTATTAACTGCGTTACCTGTCGGCTGATAGGCCACGTTACAGTAATCTTTTGTTGTACAGGTACCGGCTGAACATAGGCGGCAGCAGCGTGCTCCACGTCACTAATATGACTAATAGCCGGCTGCGGAGCTGTGATGGCGTGGAACCCGGGACTGAACACGATTTTTCTTGTATCGTGCTTGTCACGCACGCCTATCCTGTACCATGAACCCGGGAACAGATTGTACGGAAGCAGACATTGCTGTGTGCCGGATTCTTGGACGATGTCCGTGGCTAAGACTGTTGTTTGATTCCGTTCACCGTCAAACAAGACGATCTCCTTTAGGGGGCTTTGAAAATTGTTGTCCCAAGTAACAAATACACTCGATCCGCTACGAAACCCGCCTGTTAATGGGTTAAATGATATCTCAACTCCGGCAAACGATGGTGTTCCCTGACTCAAAAAACCCATCATACAAAGCAAAGCGATGCCCTGGGCACCTTTGAATGGTGTTTTCATAATGTTTCCTAGTTGCAGTTGTTGGAAAAATATTTAAGAGTTCATTCTATGGATGAACTAAAAACCGAACTACCTTACTGCCAGACGGAGTATCAGCTACAGCCAAATACACTCCCGGCTGTAATCGTAATGGTATTGTAATCTGCGTAAACTGACGTTGTACTGATTGAGCGTACGCCAATGAACCCTGTAGGTTGTATATCATTATCCGACTAAAAATCCCGTTATCGTTGTCAATACGGATAGCACCGGCGGCATTGTCCCAAATAACACGTACATCTCCGTTTTCACCTTCATCATTAACCTGTACCGAACTTTTATACCAAGCCGTAAATATCACAGTATCAATCGCAGGCCAGCACCAGTCACCAACTTCCTGATTTGCTTTTTTCGGATCAATATTCGCCTCCGGATAGTTTACTTCCCAATGTGAAAAAACGTTGTTGCCAATTTCATCAGGACTGGATAAAATCATGTGTTTGTTGTGGAAATGGACAGTTGATGAATTAGGAAAGCCGTCCCATTCCATTATCTGAGTGGAGTCAGAAACTCTTTTGGCTCTACCAGAAACGTAAGCATAATTCCGCTTAACAAATATTTTTTCATAAGTAGAATTGCCACCCCACGATTTACAGTCAAGTATAATCGTATAATATCTGGGTGCTACATTTTTCAGATCATCAAAAATGAGAAATGGTTCTTCAGGAGTAATTGTAATCTTTCCTTCGACATTGCTCACAGTTACAGTTGCCTTGATTTGCACCAGATCATTTGTATTGGGCACCATCCGGTACAGTTTAATGGCATCATCAATGGTGCCTTTTACAATATCAGGTATTGTTGTACTCACCCCAATTGTTACCGATGTTGCACACATCGGAATATCAATATTATTATGTGAGTCCTGCAGCTCTACCCATGATGGGCAAAACTGTGTTTCCTGTGCGTTTACACTCGAAATACACAGAATCATTACGGTTGTTAACCGATATAGCAAGGCTGTCTGTAACATAAGAACCTCCCAGTTTAGCGCACGACAGCGCGATGTAAAACAAGTTGTGGTTTAAGCCAGTAGGATGCATTTTCAGAGCCGATCTCAAAAAGCTCAGTAGCCCTTCTTCCGTTCCATAGTGTATCCCCATACCCCCGGAAGTCACCAGTCCCAATATGTTCATCTTGTTCGTCTGCAGGCAACAGAGCAGAAACAAATGATGTAGCCAGTCCAATTAATTTAGCAATTATTTTTTCATTTGATTCTTTTTTTGAATCAGAATACGATTTTGCCTCGTCTTTCACCTCTTCCAAGAAGTCGTGAACCCGGTTTACAAAACAGTCGTTTTCATCCTTACAGTCTTCGTCGTACGACGAAATGTACCACCAGACAACATCGCCCCGTGCCATCCAGTTCGGCTGTGTAATCAGTCCGTTTCCACCCATTCTTACGATACCATCGTTATCGCTATATGGAATAGTACATTCTCCGGGTGGGATACCTTGCTGTTCTGAACAGTCTGGTATTCGCCTGAACGCCTCATCTATATCCACGAAGCCATTCGATCCAATAATACCTCCCATTGTTACATGATAAGTATCGCCACTGTTACTAAACACAAAATCAAAATCACCATCGTAGTCAAACTTTATTTTCTCAAACGTAATCTGGTAAGCAGGCATTTCTACATCAGACATTAGAAAGTGGAATTCTGACTCCATTGTTATTCCGCCAAGAGCCTTTGTGTCGGTCGTGCACAGTATATCAACTTGTCCGGTATGCAGGGCTTGTAGTATTGGGCTTGAATTGGGATCCATGACCCACAGCGACACTGTTCTTGGACTTTCGTAGGGTGAACTGATAAAGTCTGTATTACCATATTGTGATGTGGTTGAAAAATCCAGATTGGTTTCTGCGGGATTGCTACAAAGGAAATTATCGAACGACCTCATCTTTATTGACCCGTCATAGACAGTTTGCTGATTCACGGGCAGAGTAAAGCGGATTTTTACGTTAATACCTCGGGATGGTTCGTACTCTATTTGCCGACTGTTTACGGGTTCGTCATCGAATTGGTCGCGATAAACCTCCGGGTCGAGCCAGCGCTCTTCCCATTTCCATGAGTTGCGATTCTTACCGGTAAGTACTCGTAGCCGGCATCCGATTTTTTCAACGCCAAAACCTTGGCGGTACAGTCCTCGAATTCGGATTTCCGGATAGCCAGGTGCAACCATATTACAGGTAGATTCTTCGAACAGTGCCTGCTGGCCGCTTATTTCAAACGTGTAGGTAATAGGCTGCGTATCGGTTTGTTCGGGTAATACATATTTCTCCAGCTCGGCGAAACCAATCCATTTCTGGCCACGGACAGGTGACTCAGATACGATAAGTTTAACTACATCGCCACAGCGCAGACTGTATGGTGAGTACTGAATGTTGCCATCCTTACACGTGATGTTGGTTAGTGTTGGCCACGACACTTTTCCGTTCAATATGAGCCTTACCTTAACAGTAATCTTTGTATTGGCATTAAACTGGGCATCCGGTATCATATCTGTTGGGTCGTCACTTGACAGCAATACTTTATCTATCCGCAAGCTTACTCTGCGCCGTTGCACGAAGAACGTTAACATATTGGCAGGCCAGGTTGTAACTGCCGATGCACAGTATTCGTCTGTAGGCTCGTCTAAAAAAACATAGTCATTGCGTTCGTTATCATAATATCCAACAATTTCCCAGCATGGATTAGTAGTAATGCAAATGGATTCTAACTGCGGAGAGCTGGTACAGATAGTTCTTTCTGTGGTAAACGAAACCACCTCGTTTAAATCCCATCCTTCGTCATCATCATGGTTGGCTATCCGTGCCTGCAGACAATATTGGGCGTCAGCAGGATTTACTTTTTCGAAGTTGGGCACTAACGTAACCCCGACACCGGGCCTGAGAGCCCACCACGGAACTGAGCTGAACTTTTTCTTCCCATTCTGCGTATTGTCGCCAAATTTAATTGACGATCCGAGCAATGTGGTTGTATCTGACCATATCACTTTCCAGTCAACAAACTCATATCCGTCCTTACTCACGGCTACCATCCTGAATAGCGGATTGTCATCGGTAATGTAAATGGTATCACTTTCTGTCAGCTCCGTAATCTGAACACCGCTGCTGTCATGAATTCTTACCCGCCCGCCTGAATCGATTTTAACAACAACTTTTAGTGAATCTAACTTCTCTAACAATGCCGTCAGAACAATGTCACGCTGAAGTTCTGAACAGTCCACTTGAAACGAAGGATCATCCATTTCTTCGACATCTGCGTACGAACTTTGCCATTTAACAACACGCCATCTGTTAGGAAGGTCCCGTGGTGTGTGTATTTGTACGGTTTCGCCTACCCGAACCACACGGGACATTGCGGTAAACACGTCCTGAATTTCGGCAGGAATTTCAGAACCACCACTTGCCGATGCAGAAACCTTCATCGTAGCTGCTGACCGGACAACGGTACGATACTTCACGTCATCATCCGGGTTTCCCGTTATTGTACTAAGTGATCCTGTTAGAGTTAACACTGCACCTATCGGCCACTGGCCGGCGGGTTTTATCACAATACTGTCATTTTTAATTTCAAGGTTAAAGGGCAGCGGTTCGTCGAAATTGTTTTCGGTATGATTTGTTGATACACTAATCACTCTTTGTGCAAACTCCAAGCCCCTTTCAGGCATTGACTTAACCCGAATGTAGATTGCTTCTGTGCAGCCAATGTATCCAGTATGATTTATTGAACTCCACTGAACGAACGGTGTTTCGGACACTGTGGAGAACGTTGCTTCCAGGTCCGGCATTTGTCCTGCAGGTTGACCTTTCAGCCATAATCCAGACACCTTTATCCTGTATGTTTTACCAGGCAACAATCTGTATGGCTTGAATTGCAGCGTCTGCGGATCCTTTAGACTGTACGTCCCCATTACCGTATGCCTGATTTGGGTTAGGGGGGTATCATCGGACCATTTGTCGTCGACCAACAGGACTGTCGGACAAATTTGTACACCACCCATCACACTCCCGTCGGGATAATTCATAGTAACCGATGCCGGTTCGATAGCGGCCGGTGCCCTTATCGTGATAAGTGGCTGGCACTCCACACCGTACGAGTTATCCGCCGGATACAGCAGTTGCAACTGTGCGTGAAGAGTTACTGACAATACGGCGAACAGTATTGGTATAACCCAGAATTTCGAACACATGACGTCCTCCATGAAAAGGGGTGAAACATCGCCGTGATAGTAATTCGGCGTTGTTAGTCATGTGTGGTTTTTCGTGGATGATGTGACGCTGGTTAGTGCACTTTAAATAAAAAAGGCCAGTATTTTCCGGTTATGTACAATTCTTTAGTGTTGCTGTTGTAGGCAATACCGTTTAACACGTCTGTTCGGACAGTTCGCTCAGTCTGACTAAGGATATTTGATGCATCAAGGACCCTGGTAACCATACCATTTTCAGGATTAATGCACATTATTGAATTTGACTGCCATACGTTGGCGTATAGTTCACCCTCGACCCATTCCAGTTCATTAAGGTATCGGACAGGGGTGCCGTCCAGCCTAACCACTATTGTGCGAAGAGTGGAAAAATCTTCGGCTGACCGTACGGTTATCACTTCGGTTCCATTACTCATGTACAGTACCGTTCCATCTGTTGTCAGCCCCCACCCTTCACCCGAATACGGTATCCGTGTTTTTTCGTGCAGCGTGTTTTTATCCATCACCAGTGCAAACTGGTTTACCCATGTCAAGATGAAGAACCTGTTATCTAAGAAGGCAAGACCTTCACCAAATATGGATGTTTCCAGCGAAACGGTTTTTAGGACCTTGCCCGTCTTCACGTCAATTTTACGCAGACTGCTTGCACCGTACTGACCCGTGGTTTCGTATAAATCGTTGCCAACAAAACATAATCCCTGAGTAAAGGCCATTGTGTCGTGTGGGTATCGTTCGATTACCTGCAGTGTATGGACGATGGTAGGGGGCTTGGCATTCGTATCACTATTAGGTCGGGCTGTTTCTTCGGTTTGTGTTAACAGACCCTTCTTTTCTGATATTTCCTGTTTAGCTGAGCACGAATACAGTAAGCAGAACACTAGAATGCTGATGGCTACTTGCATGGTGCAAACCTACATAGCCTGAGCCCCTTAACAATTGAATTCATAAATTTGCGGCAATATTTCTATCATGATAACACAGAGTTTTTTCCGTTTTTCGCTCTTATTGCTGGTACTAATCTTTGTTGGATGTACCGATAACGGTGATTCCGACAGTGTCAACGATTCCAATCCTCGGCTTGGTGCAGATTCTTTAACAGAAGAAAAGAAGCTGGTGTTGGAAGCCACACGTAAAAGTGATACTGCTAAACACAGTGCAGACTCACTGAAGTCTGCTATTCCCAGAATTTCCTATTCACTTTTCGCTGTCTCGAATGCAAAAGCACTTGACAGTATTCGTCGTACCTACGCAAAAACCAAGGCCAACTGGCTGGCCTACCGTGCCTTTACCACAATTAACCGTAAAGATATTCACTACGTGCGGATAGGTGATTCCGTACTCATACCGGACTCAATTTCGTCTGACTTGCGGTGGTATTCCGTTTTCCCATATTATTACCAGGCAGCGGCATCAATTCCGAAATTGTTGGTTATTAGTAACGAGTGGCAGAGTTACGCCTGTTATGAATACGGTAAACTCGTACGTTTTGCGGCAACAAATACCGGCGAGGAACGGAAGCCAACATTCCCGGGACGTTATGCCGTTAACTGGAAACAGAGGCTGCGACTTTCTTCTCTTGACAGTACGTGGGTTCTCCCATTTACCGTTAACATCCATCAGTATGCAGGAAGTGCAATGCATCAATTTGATATGCCGGGCCGACCCGTCTCGCATTCCTGTGTGCGACAATTTCTTGAAGATGCCGAATGGATATACAACTGGGTGAAGGTTGCTCAGTTGGATTCTAACCGCCGCATTATCCCATTTACCGGAACACCTGTAATCATTCACGGCCTGTTCGATTTTTCACGAAAACGCGGCGGACCGTGGTTGGATCTTAAAGACAACTCTATTCAGATTGCCGACCTTCCAAAGCAGCCAATGGATGTTGAGCCGGCATTAATACCAATCTCGCAGATTCCTAAAGCAGTTCGCGGAGCACTTGTTGACGGAGACCGTTACCGTGAAGCAGAAGGCATACTCCGTACCCGTGGCTGGATCCGGGATCACGTGCAGCTTAGAGAGAGTATTGACTATAACAAGTTGCGTCGCGAAAAAAAACGTCGCCAGGAAGCCGCCGCTGCCGATTCCCTCCGGTCAGGTGGACCCGCTATGCCACAGCAGGTTATCTCGCCTGAGGCGCATTAGCTTCATTGCTCTTCACAACCTTTATTCTTCTTCTGGACTCCACCGGTTAGGCCAGTACTGCCGTAGCCGTTTTTGGATGGCGTCCTCAGCTCCTAAACCATCCGGTTTATATAACAATGTTTCTTTAATACTCGATGGAAAATAATTTTCTGAAATAACGTGTCCCGGATACGAATGCGGATAACGATACCCTTTACCATAACCTTCTGACTTCATCAACTCTGTAGAGGCATTGCGCAGGTGCAGCGGAACGGCAACGGTTTTTAACCGAACCAGTTCCATGGCTGCATCTATCGCCAAATAGCTGGCATTACTCTTGGGGGCAGATGCCAGATAGGTGGTCACCTGCGCCAGCGGTAGTCGCCCCTCTGGCATGCCAATTTTTTCGATTGCCTGCAAACAGGCCATCGCCAGCACCAACGCCTGGGGATCTGCATTGCCAATGTCTTCGGCAGAAAGTATAACCAGTCTGCGTGCTATAAAGAGCGGGTCCTCGCCTCCGTCAATCATCGCTGCCAGATACAACAAGGCAGCATCGGGGTCGCTCCCCCTGATACTTTTGATCAGTGCCGAAATAAGCTGATAGTGATCATCACCCGTACCATCGTAGCGCGCCACTCGTTGCTGGATTACTTGTTCTACCACCGCCTTGTCAATCACTATCGCACTGCTTTGCCGGTGCAAATTCATATTTACCGCTGACTCTAGTATGTTTAGCAAGGTCCGTGCATCACCACCGGCAACTGATACAAGCACATCACTGTCAACCAGAACCTCTTTTCCTGACTGAGTTGAAACGGTGGCTGCCGCTCGACTGATAATTTGGTGCATATCATCCGGCGAGAGCGGATTCAGCCGGTACACATGGCATCTGCTTAAAAGAGCGTTGTTCACCGAAAACGACGGGTTTTCGGTTGTGGCTCCAATAAAAATTACGTGTCCCTGCTCTACGGCATGTAACAAAGCATCTTGCTGCAGCTTGTTAAACCTGTGAATTTCATCAACAAACAACACCGTAGCAACCCCACGAATCCTATCAAACTGTGCCTTTTGCAATACTGATCGAAGCTCTTTAACCCCTGAATCTATAGCACGAACCTCAGCGAAAGATGCATTTACGGAGCGTGTAATACATTGCGCAAGGGTTGTCTTCCCAGATCCGGGAGGTCCCCACAGAATAATGCTTTGAAGCTTACCGGTTTGTACCATTGCGCGTATAGGTCCGGTAGGCCCCAGAAGGTGCTGCTGTCCGATGATGTCATTGATACTCCTCGGGCGCAGCTGTTCTGCCAGTGGCTGCCGTACCTCACCAGCTGCCGATGACGCACTTGAAAATAAATCGTCCATGTTAGAATTAAATGTGTGTAACAATTCTGTACACCTGTATACTGAAACAAAATAACATTAACTGACGTGATGCACGAGTTCCCGAGCCTAATAGCGACAATTGTTTCAGCGTTTCATTATCCCACGGCTGATTTTGTGGATCAGCAGCCAATAAAATCCGTTTTACTGTGTTATTACTCAATGTTTACCGTTCTCGATGTGTTAATTTTATACAAATACGCTTGTTTATTGCATTAACTCGGCAGGACCTCACGGCTATGTATGCTCCCCTTAAGATATTGCCCGTTCTACTGTTGCTTATTGCTCTGGGTAATCGTGCTGGTGCCCAGCCGGAAAATGTTCCTGCGTCAATGTATGATCGTCCGTCCAACATCTATGAGGATACTCTGATTGAGAGAATCCGAAACATACCCCTTGAATGGCAGTTTGGTCTGAACTTCCGTGTATCCAATCCGCAGGATACATTAAGGCGTGCTCTTGAAACTCTGGATGGCATATCTACCGGATACGGTTTTGGGTTAGAAGCGGGATATTATTTTGACCCTCTGCCGATAGCTACCGGCCTGCATATCGGTTGTGATTTTTACGGATATAAAAACCGACAGTTTGTGGTGCCCCTGGGATCGTTGTTCTTAGATACAATAAATTACGAAGTGTACAACACCCAGATTCCCGTAAATCTCAGCCTGCGCGTACAGCCAAACATTGCTTTATGGGTATATCCTTACGCAGAAGTTTTGGGCGGGTTCACGCTAATCCAGTCCTCAGTGTCGGCTACCCGGGCAAGTGGTGTTAATGCAAATGTTGCTTCTAAGGATGAGAGCAGCATATCGTGGCAATATGGCACCGGTGTTGGATGTATGGTTAAGGTTGTTGATATTATTAATCTTCCGCATGAGTTACAGCGAATGCTGTTGGATATTCGATTGCGGTACTTATGGGGATCAGCAGCAACCGTATCTTGGATAAATGTTACTGATTCGCAAGAAATCTCAATTAACTCACAAAGGGTAGAGTCACCCGAGATTATTCACTTTTCGCTTGGGCTGACATTCCAGTTTTAACACTTAAACCACAATGGTGTACTTTATGAAACATGTCGTGATATTAGCGGTTATCGTAGTCGCATCACTATCCTTGACGTCGTGCAAAACAGCAAGAGACCACCGCGAGGACCTTGCTTCGAATCAGGATCGTGAAATTACCGCCGGCATCGTTAAGAGAGAGATTCGCAAGGGAATGCAGATGGCTGATGTTGCAGCTGCACTTGGATCACCCAATATTACGCAGCGTGACGAGAATGGCAAGGAAGCTTGGATTTATGATAAAATTGCAACCGAGGTTTCGTACTCACAGTCTCAGACCTCTATCTTCCTCATTCTGGTAAACACGGCCAATCAAAGCGGAGCAGCCAGCTCTACTCAAAAAACACTGACCGTTGTCATTAAGTTCGATGAAAATGATCGCGTTGAATCGTATTCATATCATACAAGCAAATTTTAAGTCTGCAGGATGTTGTTAATGTACAGATCATCATTGTTTGCTCTGCTCGTTCTTTTAGGCGCCGTTCTTCATTCGTGCACGATTGTTAATCGACAGCAACAAGCCAAACCACCGCAAACTCAATTGCAGGTTCGGTCATATCAAACCAGGGAGTTTGACACGAATGACGTGAAGCTTGTTATGAAGGCCGTGCTTAATACACTACAAGATGACGGTTTTGTGGTTAAAAATGCAGTAGTAGATCTTGGACTTTTGACTGCCACTAAGGAGCTGCAGATTACTACAGGCACCAGACCCTCATCATCTACCAATGACGATTACTGGGAAGAGATTTTTTCGCAGATTTTTAAAAAGAACTATAAAACCAGGGCAAACAGCAAGAGCACCGAGCAGCAACGGTACAATAAGTTTAAAGTAATTGAAGCAAGTGTTAATATTTCAGAAATTGGTACCCGCTGTAAAGTTCGCGCTAACTTCCTTGCTAAGATTCTTGACAATACAGGTGATCCGACTGAAGTATATACGATTGATGATCAGAAGTTTTATCAGGATTTTTTTGCCAAGGTTGATAAGGGTGTGTTTATCGAAAAACAAGGATTATGAAGTTTATCGTGTTTCTGTTAACGGTATGGTCCGTATACGCAAATGGGCTTACCGACATTGTAAAAACCGGTGATTTAAAAGCTGTCAGCAGGGCTGTTACAAGTAAAAAATACAACATCAACGAACAAGATTCCGACGGGCTCAGTGGCGTTATTATCAGCGCCATGGTAGGTGATTCAGCCATGCTTGAGCTTCTCATTTCTCATGGTGCAGATGTTAATCTAAGTGCCAAACAGGGAATGACGGCTCTTCATGCTGCTGTGTTTCATGGGAATGAAAGCATTGTAAAAATGCTCATAGCCGCTGGTGCAGATGTTAATATGGCTGATGACCAGGGCAGGACTGCCCTTCATGTTGCTGCTGAAAAGGGGCTCTCAAACCCGATAGATGACCTAATTCGATCGGGCGCAAATATTAAGGTGTGGGATTACCGTGGACAGTCGCCTATTTTTGTTGCCATAGGGAACCGACAGTTAAACACCCTTAATGAGTTGCTTGAGAACGGAGCCGACCCCGAACAGACTGATTTGATGGGGAGAACTCCTCTGATGCTGGTAGCTTTTTTAGGTGAATACGAAATGATTTCCTTGCTTTTAAGGTTTCATGCCAACGTTCACGCCGTGGATTATGCTTTTCACACTGCACTATGGTACGCGAAGCAACGAAACCATAAGAGTTCAATACAGGTTCTGCGTAAGGCCGGTGCGTTATTTTGATTGTTGTGTTGTTATATAACTTGTTTTTAACTGATACACCACATTCACATTTTAATTGATTCGATAACAAAGGTATTGTAATGGAAAAACTATCAAAATTGGTCCGTGTCGGCATTTTCTATGATGGCAATTATTTTTTACACGTATCAAACTATTACGCATTCAACCACAGTCGCCAAAGCAGAATCAGCATCAGGGGGCTTCACGAATTTATCCGGCACCAGGTTGCGGAAGAAGAAGGTGTGGATTCCAGACATTGTCAAATTGTAGATAGCCATTTTTTTCGCGGAAGACTACCTGCTCAGGAAGCCCAGCAACGGGGAAATCTGCTGTATTATGAACGGGTGTTCGATGATATTTTAATGTGGGAGGGCGTTATTACCCACTATTTGCCTGTACGCAACACTGGAGGCCGGCGCGAAGAGAAGGGTATCGATGTTTGGATGGCTCTTGAAGCATACGAACTTACGTTGCTCAAAAAGATGGATGTAGTAGTACTCATTACATCCGATGGCGATTATGTTCCACTGGTCAGAAAACTGAACACCTTGGGTGCACGGGTAATGGTATTGGCGTGGGACTTCGAATTTGTCGATAATGATGGCAACCGAATCGTTACCCGTACATCACAAGAACTCATCGAAGAGGTGAGTTATCCAGTTGCAATGCACGAATTACTTGAAACCCGTGCCCGACGTAACGATGTTCTCATCCAGAATATGTTCGTACAGCGTGACCTTGCTTCAAAAATCGGCACCGGTTTCAACTATACCGCAGCACGGCCTGATTTTGATACTACTGATGACACCGATGATTCTGAAATTTTCGAAAGCGAAATCGTTGCACTGAAAAATGGCTACGGGTTTATTAAATACGACCCTGACAACTTGTTTTTCCACCACACTGATGTTCTTCAGACTCCTTTTTCGGACCTGCATGAGGGTGATTCCGTCGAATTTGCTTTGGGCCGAAATTCAGATGGTGACCCGGTTGCGAAGCGTGTTAAACTGATTCTTGACGATGATTATTAGTCTACACTGTGATTAGTTCTAAACTACCACACACCGGAGCCTCAATCTTTAGTACGATGACGGCTTTGGCCATTCAGGAAGGTGCCATCAATTTATCACAGGGGTTTCCTGATTTTCAGCCGGACGGCAGACTTCAGCAGGCTGTTGCACGAGCAATTTCGGAAGGTTTCAATCAGTACGCACCAATGATTGGTATAGCAGAACTTCGCACTGCAATTTCTGCACGATACCAACATTTTCACGGACTAACGGTTGACCCCGATACAGAAGTTACCATAACACCTGGCGGAACCGCAGCATTGTTTACTGCACTGGCAGCTTGTGTCCACCCTGGTGACCGCGTCTTAATATTCGATCCGGCATACGATTCATACGCTCCAGCGGTGCATACTCTGGGTGCCAGCGTGGTCCGCTGTACACTTACGCCACCGCTCTATAAACCGGATATGGATTTTGTGCGGAATGAGGCTGAAAAAGGGCTTTCTGTTATCATCGTTAATTCTCCCCACAATCCAACCGGAACAATGTGGACGTCCGATGATATTAACGCACTTGCAATTATCGCAGATCGCTATGATATTCTGATACTTAGCGACGAAGTGTATGAGTTGATTACGTACGATACTGCCCATTCTCCGCTAATGAGTCATGACCTGCTGCGCCACCGTACGTTTACCGTTACCTCCTTTGGTAAGCTGATCCATGCCACGGGATGGAAGGTGGGTGCGTGCGTAGCCTCGACCGCACTAACAAATGAATTTCGGAAGGTTCATCAGTATCTGGCTTTCAGCGTTCACACTCCCACACAAGTCGGCTTGGCTGAATACACATCTCGTCCTGATGTCTTTAGCTCATTACCCGATTTTTTTAAAGCAAGACGTAGTGTTTTTTGCGATACCCTGAATAATAGTAAATGGGAAATTCGGCCATGTCATGGAACCTATTTTCAGCTACTGGATTTTTCTCGGTTCTGGAAGGGATCCGACGTAGATTTAGCTGTGTTGCTAACAAAGAAATGGAAGGTGGCTTCGATCCCGCTGTCACCGTTTACAGATGGTAAAAATGGCGATACATGCCTACGTTTTTGCTTTGCCAAAAGTGAGCAAACGTTATCAACAGCTTCAATGCGCCTGGCTGATGCTGCCAGCACACTCTAAGCCAGCGGAACAACTTCTACCAGTAACATTTGCTCTGGCTTCATATAGACGGAGACCAAATCCTGGACTGTTTCGATGTTTCGGCTTTCATAGAGTCTTTTCTGATAGTTAATTTCTTCCGGTGCCTGCTTAAACATCGAAAACCACGCTACCGATTCTGCTACAATCTCCGAACCCTCAGTTTGTGCAATGGTGTCGGTAACAACGCGTGCCTTTGCGGACGCTAAATCATCCTGCCCTACCTGTGCTGTCTTGATGGCGTATAGTATTGATTCCGTCAGCTGACCTGACGATATTTTGCTGGATGCGGCATATGCATAACAAATAAGTAAACTGCCTAAAAGTCGCTTGTCAACATAACAGCCTACCTCGGAGGCAATCTGCTTATTCACAACTAATTCACGATATAAATATGAGTTTTTCCCGCTACCGACAAGCGTTGCAAGCAGGTCAGCATTATACATCTCATCACTTGTCATGCCTGGAAGATGAAACGCTACAATCACAGCCGGAACCGGGACATTATCGGTAACAATTGAATGTTGTTTGGTGCATTTGGCTAATGTGGTGTTGTTTTTCCCTTCTGAGAGTACCACTGGTTTTATCCGACCAAACGTTGCCTCAGATAGTCGGATAACCTGGTTTGCATCTATACCACCTGCTACCGATATGGTGACATTCTGAGTGTGATAAAATTTTATGAAAAAATCACGGATGGTGTCAATAGTAAGATTCGTAATATCATCGATATTTCCGTACACATTTTTTGAGTAGCCGTGATCGTGTGAGTACGCTATCTTGTCAAGTTCAGCCCGTAATCCTGAATATGGTTGATTTAGTATGTTTTGTTTAATTTCTTCAATTACAACTCCTTTCTGAATCTTCAGATCTTCATCCGTAATAGTAAAGGAACGAAGTCTTTCTGACTCCAGCCATAAGCCTAGTTCTAGCTCATGTGCCGGCAGTGTGATATGATAGGCTGTAAAATCATAGGTGGTATATGCATTGTTATACCCTCCTACTCTGGTGCATAACTTGTCGTACTGTTTTTTTGTACCATCACCTCCATTATCAAACATTAAATGCTCGAACAGATGTGCAATACCAAATGAACCGGGTACCTCATGCCTGCTCCCCACCGAATACCCTACATACACCGTCACCAGCTGAGAATCTGGTAAAGGGGTCACAACTACGGGTATTCCGTTAGCAAGTTTGGTTTGAATAGGGTGTAAGTGTGACATTTGTCTGCTGAATTGGATTTGTTGTTTAGAAATTGGATTAAAATTATGAGTGTACCTACGACTGACTGGCTTACTCAGTTACTGAATATTGACTCTCCGACAGGATTTACCGAGAATGCTGTTTCGTATATCGAACAGTCGTTTTTTTCAATGGGATATTCGGTCCGCCGGACCAGGAAAGGGGCTTTGGTTGTTTCAAAGCATCCCGAGCCCAAATTATGTATTGCAGCACATACCGATACCCTTGGATTCATCGTTTCTGGTGTAAATGCTAACGGAACTTTACAAATATCTACCTTGGGAAGCCCCTTACTCCCAGTCTTTGACGGATGTTATGTACGCGTTTATGGTCGAACCGGCACTGTCTTCACCGGAACCTTGCTTTTAAACAACCCGTCGGCCCATGCCAATAAGAACGCTGCTACAAGCGAACGTTCAATAAGCAATATGCATGTTCGGCTGGATGAGGCCTGTTCAAGTGCCGATTGTGTTAGTGCGCTGGGTATTGGAACCGGCTGCTTTATTGCTGTTGAACCCCGCGTTATTGTCACCCAAAACGGATATATAAAAAGTCATTTTTTGGATAATAAGGCCGGTTGTGCGGTATTATTCGAGCTTTCCGGTAAATTGGATTTGATAGCCGAGACTTTTCCAGTTGAATTTTTCTTCTCAACATACGAGGAGGTTGGGCACGGTGGGGCCGCGGGGTATTCAGATTCAGTTGAAGAACTCCTGATCATTGATATGGGTGTTGTTGGCGATGGCTGCAGCGGAACTGAAACAAAAGTGTCGATATGTGCTAAAGACTCTGGTGGACCATATGATTACGCCTTGACAAGTACTCTAATTCAGATTGCCACAAAAAACAGTATTGACCATGTTGTTGATATTTACCCGTTCTATAGTTCTGATGGTACAGCAGCCTGGAGAGCTGGTATTGATGTGCCGGTAGCCTTAATAGGCCCTGGCGTTTCCGGTTCACATGGAATTGAGCGAACGCATACACAAGGAATCAGTGCTACTGCTGATTTATGTGCTGCTTTTATCAAACATCGGTTTACGTGATACGTCAAGCAAAAATCTTTCATTTTGTTCTTTTGGGAATTTTATGTCAAAAACAAATGCGATTGGTATTACAACTGCCAAGGCAACTCTCATCGCCGACGAGTTAAACGAACTGTTAGCCAATTATTCTGTTTTTTATCAAAATGTTCGTGGTTTTCACTGGAATATTCGTGGTGAACGGTTTTTTGAACTCCATGCGAAATTTGAAGAATTATATACAGATCTTCATATAAAAATCGATGAGATTGCCGAGCGTGTTTTAACAGTTGGTGGAGTTCCGTTGCACACATTTGAGTCCTATTTGCAGATCAGCGCTATCAAACCTGCTGAGCACATTAAGGAGGGAAAGCGCTGTGTTCAACGGATTTTGAGTGCCTTTACTACAATCCTACTTCTCGAGCGTGAGTTGCTTGAAATAGCACAAAAGGCAAATGATGAAGGGACGGCAGCAATGATGTCTGAATATATCCAACAGCAAGAAAAGCTTGTCTGGATGTATTCCGCTTATCTGGGATAAGAATTCCGGTGTTATGGTTTTTGTTGTTTTTTCATCTGGGTCTGACACCATTCATCTACGGTAAACCAATGAAAATAAACGTGTTACATAATTCTTCCACATTATTGTGCACATGCGTATCGGTTAACAGCTGAATAACTGTTGGAGATATACTACTTACCAACAGACCGCTGTTCATGTAGTAGATTTTATACCCACAGTTTACAGTGGGTATTTTTTTGTCACACGGATTGTCCACAGATAGTCCGTGGTGTGTGTTTCCAGGTAAACCCCTGTTAATGATTACAGTTAGAGCAGAAAAAATTTTTTTTTGGGTCGTTATACAGCATATCCACACTCTTATATCATCTACTAGTGATCTTTAACCCAGAAAGAAAATAAGAAGATTGCAGAAAGTCGTGAATTTTTTTTTGTGAGATTTTGACGTGAGATTTGCGCTTATGGAATCACATCAAAACCGCAGTATGGTTTCAGAACTTCCGGAATGTTTACAGATCCATCTTCTTGCTGGTGTTGTTCAAGTAGAGACACCAGAATTCGGGGAATTGCAAGTCCGGATCCATTAAGGGTATGAACAAACTCCGGTTTAGCGTTTGAGTCAGCTTTAAAGCGAATATTTGCCCTGCGAGCCTGGTACGTTTCAAAGTTTGTGCATGAACTTACCTCAAGCCAACGCTGTTCTGCAGGAGCCCATACTTCAAGGTCGTATGTTTTTGCTCCACCAAACGTCATATCGCCACTGCATAAAAGAAGAACCCTGTAGGTAAGACCAAGTTCAACAAGCATATTTTCTACGTGGTGTACCATTTCTTCTAAAATTGAGTACGACTCGTCGGGATGTGCAAACTGAACCAGTTCAACTTTATTGAACTGATGAACTCGAAGAAAACCACGAGTGTCTTTACCGTAGCTACCGGCCTCCCGACGAAAGCAGGCTGAGTACCCGCAGTAGGTTCGTGGAAGGGTACTACCGGCTAACACGTCATCCCGGTGGAAGTTCGTGATTGTAACCTCGGCCGTAGGGATTAAGTACAAATTATCTTTTTCGATAAAGTACATATCATCGGCGCTTTTAGGAAGCTGGGCTGTGCCAATAAACGCCTGTGGATTGGCAACAAACGGAGGAACTATTTCTGTATAACCAGCTGCTGAGGCCTTATCGAGGGAATAGTTGATAAGGGCTCGTTCGAGCTTAGCACCTAAACCAGTAAGATATCCAAAACCGCTGCCGGTGACCTTTGCCCCTCTATCAAAATCAATTATACCTTTGTTGGCACCAAGCTGAATATGGTCAAGACGAAAACTGCGTTCGGAGCAGGATCCGTGACGACGCATTTCAACATTATCATCAGCAGATTTTCCGGTTGGCACAGACTCGTGAGCCATGTTCGGAATAAGCAACATTGCCTGTTCTAGTTCGGCATCTACAGAACGTAGGACGTCATCAAGATCTTTAATCCTGTCTCCGATTACCCGCACCTGCTCGATTATATGATCTGCATTGTTGCCGGACTTTTTTAACGCCGCTACTTCCATAGATGCAGAGTTTCTGGAAGCTTTTAAATTCTCAACTTCTTTAATTAGTTCGCGACGACGGATGTCTGCGTTATATGCAGAATCTACTATGGAGGCATCCGTTAGTTTTCTTCTGCAATTTTCCCGTACCAGCTCTGGGGATTCTCTCAGCAATCGGATATCGATCATAACAAGGAAAAGGTAGAATAATAAAGAAGCAAATTTAAGCAGATCTTTATATTAATTGTAAACAATATTATCAGCGACCCAGATACACTGTCAACACTGATATGTCGCTGGCTGATACCCCCGATATTCGTGATGCCTGTCCGATACTTGACGGCCTTATTTTTTCGAGTTTTTCACGGGCTTCTAACGACAACGAACGGATATTGTTATACGAGAACGATTCTGGAATACGAATATTCTCGATTTCCTTCATTCGTTCAACATCGCGTAGTTGTTTATTGATATATCCCTGGTATTTGATAGTATGCTGAATCTGATCCACTGCACCGGAATGTTCTTCCAGGACTGATATGGGAATCATCGAGTCGGACTTGAGGGCATCCAGCAGAGATACTTTAGGTCGTTTAACCAAGGTTGAAATAACGGTTGCTTCTGTTACCGGCTCCTCGTCTGCCTTGAGCAGAACTGAATTTGCAACGTCGGTGCTGACTTTTCGTTCCGAGACTTCGGCAATTAGAGATAACAGGTCTCTGGTCCTGCAGTACTTACTGTATGCAGTATTACCAATAAGACCTATTTCTCTCCCTTTAGGCAGAAGTCTGTCGTAAACAGTATCAATCCTTAGTAAGAGTCTGAACTCGGCCAATGATGTAAAAATCCTGTACGGTTCGTTTGTATTTTTATTCACCAAATCGTCGATAAGAACACCGATATATGCCTCATTTCTGCCCAAGGTAAATGGTTCCTGATCCAAAATCATTCTGGCAGCATTGATTCCGGCGATGAGTCCCTGTGAAGCAGCTTCTTCGTAACCGGACGTTCCGTTAACCTGACCTGCAAGAAAAAGCCCCTTTATAGCCTTTGACTCAAGCGTACCTTTTAACTGATACGGATAGAAAAAATCGTATTCTACAGCATAACCAAACCGAGAAACGCTGCATTTTTCTAAACCAGGAATAGACCGCAAACCACGCAGCTGAATGTCCATCGGTAAACTGGTAGAAAACCCGTTTACATAAAGAGTGTCAGCCCGCAATGTTTCCGGCTCCAGGACGATTGTGTGAAACGGCTTGTCGGAAAATCGAGAAATTTTATCTTCGATAGAAGGGCAGTATCGTGGTCCGCTTCCTTTGATTGCACCAGTAAACATTGGACTCTTGTCAAATCCAGTTCGCAAAATTTCATGCGTATCACTGCAAGTTGTTGTTTGCCAACATGTTACGGTGTTTCGGACTTTATGGGTATGAATTGAAAGTGGAAGGGGGCTGTCGTCGCCGGGTACAGATTTTAACTGGCTGTAGTCAACAGAAATAGCGTCAATTCTTGGAGGAGTACCGGTTTTTAATCGTCCCTTTTCTAATCCATACGATGCAAGCAGATCAGATATTGAGTTAGATGATCTCTCCCCAAAACGTCCACCGGCTGTTTCTTCCATACCCGTCCACATAACCGCGTTTAAAAACGTTCCCGAACACAATATCACGGCCTGCGAGCGAATAGTTTCTCCGCTTTCCGTCCGAATACCTGCTACAGAACCTCTTTCAACGATAATCTCAGTTACAGTTTCTCGAATTACTTGTAGATCAGGGGTACTAAGTAGAAGATTCTGAGCATAAAGAGGGTAGAGGTCCTTATCATTCTGGCAGCGCGGCGACCAGACAGCAGGACCCTTGGAGGTGTTTAGGAGCTTAAATTGTATTCCAGATAAGTCGGCCAGGCGTGCCATAACGCCACCAAGAGCGTCAATTTCTTTTGCCAGGTGACCCTTTGCACTACCACCAATAGACGGATTACAAGAAAGCCGCCCTATCGTGTTGATTTCCATCGAAACCAAGGCAGTGCGTACGCCAATTCGAGTGCATGCCATTGCAGCTTCGATTCCGGCATGACCGCCGCCAACTACTAAAACATCGTAATTATTTGTCATCTTTTATTCTGGTACCGCGTTTCACGTGAAACACTCAGCATATTGCAGCCTGCTATCACCATAGTTCAAATCTGGGTCTACAGAGTGGTAGAATACCCGGCAAGCAGGGTACAAATGCAAGACTTGGTGATATCAGGCACTGTTTCACGTGAAACATGAAAAGTGTGTTATTCCGTTTATAGAATTTTGACCATCAGATATTCATCGATATATTGATTGTCGACCTTCATTGACCGCGGTTCTGTTCCATATACAGTAAAACCTAAACGGAGATATAACGAATACGAGGCTCTGTTTTGGGTACTTACTGAAAGCTGAACTAACTCAACGCCTATGTCGATTGCCTCATTTAACACGGTGTTAACCAAGAGTGATGCAACCCCCTTGCCTCTATGCTCAGGAACAACGTACAGTCCCCAGATTTTTGCCTTGTGCTTAATTTTAGAGCTGCTGTTATCACACGAGAACCCAACCATTCCAACAACCGTACCACGAGGCGTTACAGCGCCAAGAATATACTGGTAGGGGAACAGCAGGTACTTTACAAACCGTTGTTCCTTGTTTAAAATTGAAAGGCTGTCAAACCTGCTATAGTCTGATCCAAATACATCGGGAGCCGAGAGGAGAGCAAGTTTCTGTATTTCAAGGAACTCCTCGAAGTCACCCGATTCAAGTGGACGAATTTCAAAACCTTGGTCCATGAACTACTTTCCTATGCAGAAGTTTGAAAAAACCGCATCTAAAACATCCGGATTCCACGTTTTCCCGGTTAGAGAGCTTAATGTTTGGATTGCCTGACGGATATCAACAGCAATAATATCAGATGGATCACTCCGTTCCAAGGCATCTTTAGCACTCTGCAATTGGCTTATCAGAACCGTTAGTAACTGAGCCTGTCTGGAATTGACCAGTGCATCGAGATGCGCTCCAGATGTTGATTTGGCTATATCTACCAGGAGGCGTAACAACGCCTTCATACCGTCTGAAGTAATTGTTGTTGCATTTGTATAATACACGTTGTGAGCTTGAGCAGGTGGTGGACTGATTACTTCATTAGGTACCAAATCGGTTTTATTCTGAACAAGCACAAAATACTTCTCAGGATGGAGCTCACGGAGTTCGGCCAACAGGGGATTACTATTTTCGGTGCCTTGAGATACGTCATTTACAACCACAATGACATTACACTGGTTGAGTAAGGAGTAAGCCGATTCTATGCCGGCTTTCTCAATTTCATTACTTGTTATCCTGAGGCCCGCGGTATCAATCAGTCTGATGGTGTAGCCATCAACGATAAGGCTTTCTTCCAGATAATCTCTGGTAGTACCCGGAATAGAACTTACGATGGCACGATTTCGTTCCAAAAGTGCATTAAACATTGAGCTTTTGCCGGCATTGGGGTAACCAACTACAGCACAAAGCAGGCCGGATCGGGCGATTTGTGCCCAATGAGCCGTTCCCCGCAGTTGGGTAGCATAGTCAATCCCGGTATGTAAACTCTCAAGAAACTCGGGTCGGTTTACAAACTCATAGCCCTCTTCGCTAAAATCAAGCTCTACCTCCAGCAGACCTGCAATTCTTATCAGTTCATTTTCCAAATTTTGAAGCTTTGCAGTATATCCGCCGGCTAACTGCCGTGCTGCGGTTTCGGCACCAGCAGAGGACTGAGCATGAATAAGGTCGGCAATTGCTTCTACATGAGTGAGATCGATTTTACGGTTCAAAAAAGCTCTTCGAGTAAACTCGCCGGGTAAAGCAGCACGGATGCCAGCGGCGATTAAGGCTGCAAGGATCCTGTTAACTACAAAATGTCCGCCGTGGCATCCAATCTCGACCACGTCTTCGCCTGTATAACTGTGCGGGCTTTTGAAGACCGACATGGTTACTTCGTCAATCAGGCTGTCTTCCGTTTTAAACCATCCAACCAGTATCGTGTGTGTTGCCGCACGTTCTATTGTCTGATTTCCGGAAAAAAGCCGATCACACACACTCAAAGCTTCCCTACCGCTAACACGAATAACAGCCAACCCTGCAATGCCCGGCGGTGTTGCCAGGGCACAGATCGTTTCCCTATGGCTTATGGTGTTGTTCACAGTGCAAGTTAATACATGATTTACCCATATAACTGCATTAGTTTAGCGAATACAGGATAACAGCGTTGAGTCTAATTATAAATAAAAACATTAATTATACCGATGAACACGGATAACCCTGAGTATTTTCATGTAACAACAGTCGAGTCAACAAACGATATAGTCAGGGACAAGCTCAGGATTTACCCACGTGTATTTGTCTGTGCTGACAGCCAAACCGGAGGTAAGGGAAGAAAAGGAAAAAAATGGATAGGTGAGCATGGTCAAAATATTTACTGTTCGTACGGAACTGTTCATGACGGTAAGGTGGATTATCGTGACCTTGCGTCATACATGGCCAGGGGAGCACTTGCAACGGTGCAAATGTTGCGAGAGATTGCCACACCGCTGACTTTCAAAGTAAAGTATCCGAATGATGTAATGGTTCTGGACACGAATCGGTGGAAAAAGATTGGCGGTATATTGGTTGAGCATGAATTCAGGGGAGCAGAGTGCCGGTTCTCCATAATTGGTATTGGCGTTAATATTAACCAGTCACAGTTTCCGGAGGAGTTACAGGAAACAGCAACATCGCTAATAAGACTAGGGGTAATTACGTCCTTACCACAGTGTATCCGTACATTGCACGATAATTTGATTTCACAAATGCGGACCCACTGGCAACATGTTCACCGGCAGTGGGTACAAGAAATGGAGATTATCAACAAGCCTGTAAACATCGTTGGTTCAGAGGAGCAGTGGCTGGTGAAATCAGTACTCGACGACGGACGGCTTGTTGCACAAAACATAGTAACACAAACAGAGCGGGTGATAACCGATGGCGACACTATACGATACAATTATTGAACTCAACAGTGTTCAATATGGGATTTGCGGGATAGATGTTGGGAACAGTCGTGTGAAAATTCATCATGATGATGTGTACTTATCCATCCCATTCGATAAGGAGTGGAAGAAAAATGTTCAGCATCACTTTCGCGATCACGTCAGTAAAAAGTACCTGATCGGTCTGTCGAGTGTAAATCCCAAGCAAACCACCGCCATAGTTAAAATCATTCAACGCATTCCCGGACATCTTGTTATCAACGTACACCAGTTATTAATGCGTAACGAAGCGCTGCTGCGATTAGGATCGGTAGAGAACGCAGGGATCGACAGGATGCTTGGCGCAATTGGAGCACTTTTCAAGCAGCTTCCGCCCTTAATTACCGTTGATTGTGGTACGGCGGTAACCGTAAATGCAATATCGAAAGACAGGATGTTTTTGGGCGGTATCATATTTGCCGGGATGACCACCCAGTTAGTGGGCTTAACAAAGCAAACGGCGGGTATTCCTGAAACTGAGTACTCACAGCCAGCAAAGGCGATAGGGGTTAATACTCAGGAGTCGCTAATGGCTGGCGTTACACAGTCTGTTCTTGGCGGAGTATTAGAGAGTATTCAAACGATGCAGAAGGAGTTCTTTAACGGGGCTCAGGTACCTATAGTCATAACCGGTGGTGAAGGGAAGGTAATTGCCGAAACAATGGGACACAGGGGATTAGACGTGCACTTTGAGAGAGACATGGTAACAACAGGAATCCTGTCATTGCTCATGAATGCAAAACCGGTTGATATTCACGATGGAATCATTGAAAAAATCAGGAACTAGTGCATGGCACCATCAATTGCAATACACGGCGGGGCCGGTGATCTGGCCAGATATACAGGTACCGGAAGACTGGAAGAAGCGCATGTTTTACTCGATGAGATTATCACCCACTGTCACACGATGCTGGTGGATGGTAAATCAGCCCTTGACGTAGTCTGTGCAGCTGTGGTAAGGATGGAAGACAGCGGATTGTTTCATGCCGGAAAGGGATCGTCACCAACACCTGCTGGAAGTCCGGAACTCGACGCCTCAATCATGGATGGCTCAAACATGGAAGCCGGTGCAGTTACGTTGGTATCAAAGATTAAAAACCCGATTTTACTGGCACGAGTTGTAATGGAACATAGTCAGCATGTTCTCCTGGCAGGTAAAGCTGCTGAAGATCTGGCTGATGAATATATGCTGGAATTGGTAAACAATGATTATTATTTTCCGTGCGACACTGCAGCAACCGAGTCATCAACGGGTACTGTGGGAGCGGTTGCACGAGATTTATTTGGAAATTATGCTGCTGCAACATCAACCGGGGGAACGCTGAGAAAGGCATCGGGACGAATAGGGGATTCTCCGCTAATAGGTAGCGGTACCTATGCTCAAAATAATATTGGTGCAGTTAGCTGTACCGGGTATGGCGAATATTTTATTAGGGCTGCAGCATCTGCAACAGTTTTGCACAGAGTTGACCTGCTGGGAGAAACAATTGGCGCCGCAACCGGCGGTGTACTAAGCCTTGTGTCGCGTCTGGGGGGCCAGGGCGGAATTATTGGAATTGGTCCACGCGGCGAGGTAAGCATGGTATTTAATACATCCGGAATGTACAGAGCCTCGATAGATGCATGGGGCAAGAAGACGGTTGGGGTGTTAGTATAGCAATAAAAATTCTGCCAAAGCCCCTTCCACGATCAACAACTAAAAGGGGTGTCCTAAGCCGATAGATATGTGCCAGTTTGATAGTGAAAACGGATGTTCTCTACCTGAGAATATCCATTTGCCATCCTTACGAAGAGGGTCGTAGATACTTGTTGCATAGTCAAAGCGGAACGGACCAACGGGCGTATCAAATCTGTATCCGATACCCATAGCAATTACGCTTCCTTCCCACAAGTCACGTAACCTCATGGTGCCGTACTTCCCGGTTGTAAGACGATTAAAAGCATTGCCAATATCAGTAAAGACAGTCAGACCACTGCGCTCAACCAGCGAGGCCCAAAAACTGTCCCAGCCTGCTGGTCTGGGGAAACGGTAACGGTACTCAGCACTGAGTTCCAGCAGTGAAGCACTTCCAACAGTGTTTGACAGCAACAGATCCTGGGTTTCGTCCAGTGCTTCCAACTCACCACTGTGTGGATCGTGTAGCTGTCGAGATGGGAAACTTCGAATACTTGCGGCACCTCCCGCAAAGTACTGTCGCTCGATACTAACATACGTGTTCGTATCTGTAGTACTGCCCCTGGAAAACCCAAGCAGGAAAATATGTCCGGCCTTGATCTTTGTAGCAATTGTTGACTGCACCGATACCGGAAAGATGCTGCTATAAAAAACCTGACTGCGGACGAATTGCCCGGCACCAATCCCTGCTTCAATCGATACGTTGGCGGTGTAACCGGTACGGGGATCCATGACATTATCACGGTGCTCTCCCCTGATGTTGGCACCAAGGTAGATACTTGTAAACCACGGGGTGTTCCCGGTGTGTAAATATTTATCCAAGACCAGGAATTGATTAAGCGTACTGTAAACAAATGCAATTTCTTCCGGAGTCTCAGCATCAACCAAGGCTGAATCTAATGCACCCTGGAACTCGCGTGGAACCTGGCGCTCCAGACCGATACTTGCGTCAATACCATTTACACCCAAAAACAATGGAAGACTTACCGGCATGCGGGTAAGTGCACCAAAAGAGCTTAACCGAAAGGGGCTTACCAGGACCCGCTCGGAGTAGTAGATATTGCTCTGCAGTCCGCCACGCCAGTTCCAAATTCTAAATAAACTCGGCCAGGCCAGAACACCCGAAATAACGGCTTCGCGTTGCAGAGGCTGGCCTTGAAGAAACCCGCTGATATCCTGAAGGATATACTGTGCCGTAAGCGAACCAACCTGTGCCCCGCCAAACAGATTCCGGTGCTGATACGTTGCACCAACCCCTGCATTTAAGTAGTTATCTACAGCCGTTTGAAAGAACAGAACATTAAACCCTAAATCACTGGGCTTATTGTTCATTGTGAATACGCGCAGTGAAATCACCGAGTCTGACAGAGACTGAGGTGAAAGGTCGCTGTGACTTGGCACAATCGTATCAATAGTTACAATTTCGAAAACACCAAGAGAAATAAGATTGTTCCGTGATGCTTCGATCAGATCGCGATTGTACCACTCACCAGTAGCGAACTCAATTTGTCTGCTACGCATGGTTTGGGTGATCCCCGGGAAACCATTTTTGTTTTCCTGAAAAAGAATGGATCCAATTCGTTTTCGCTTACCGGTGGTAAAAACAACGGCTATGGTATCGCGTGAAAGGTCGTTGCTGCTTTTAACAATCGGCTGTGTGAAGCTTGCTTTGTAATATCCATTGTTCTGAAGCATTCTTGACATAGCCGCCAGGCTGGAAGTTAAGAGCGATTCGCTGTATGGATCGCCCCTTTCAATTTTCAGCTCTGAAACAACCCTTTGATATATGTCTGCCGGAATACTATCAAGGCCGTAAATAAGTACCGTATCAACAACAGCCTGTACTCCTTCGTTTATGTTAAATTTTAAAACATTGCGTTTTACAGACGGATCGTAGCCAAAGTCCCACGTTACCCGGGCATCATGAAAGCCATGCTGGTTAAGGTATTCAAGAAGTGCAACACTGTCATCGGATGCTTTTGACGGGCTGAAGTATCGCAGTTCGCTCTTCAGATTTTCCTGGAGGCGCTCAAGTGTTTTTAAAACTGGTGTTGGAGTTGCCGGATTGCGGACTACATTTTCCTGAACGTATCTGCCTAACCTGCGTGTGATTGACAGTTCGCTTTCGCGTGACTGAATAACACCAATAAGCTGTTCAGTGCTGGTAAGGGAGCATCCAACAATTCGAACTGCCTGTAATTCCGAGAGGCCCTGATATCGGTCTGCACGATATTGCTCAAGAGCAAAGACACTATCAGCTGGAACAACACCCGCAGCAAACGCGGTAGCCGACATGACGATACATGGCAGTACAATAAGCAAGAACCGGAGGATGCAGGTACACACTATACTAAAATACCGTCAATCCGGCTGAGGACTTCGTTAATTGAGCATGCCGACAATAAAACTGCCGAATATTAATAATCCGAATCGTCGTCTTCGTTAAATAAGAAGTCGTCGGATGCACTTTCGTACTCAGGCCACAGGTCTTCAATCCCTTCATATACAGGATCTTCCGGGTCATCCAGTTCCTTGAGATTTTCAATAATCTGGATTGGGGCACCGGTACGATCGGCATAATCAATAAGCTCGTCCTTAGTCGCCGGCCAAGGAGCGTCTTCAAGGTATGCAGCAAGTTCAGGGGTCCAAAACATGATCTATTCCTATTTGGTGCCAAGTGTGATTGGGGCGCGAATATACAAGCAGCAAGCTGGTAACGCAACAACTTCACACTGATAATGTTGGCAGATTACAAATTATTGCATTCGAAACGTCATCTTTTTCAATCAAATTCCTGGTTTCTTCCAGGTTGATCTGCTTATTGACAGTGTTTTTTCCGCTACAGCAATATCGTATGGCGTAGTGATTTTATTGTTCGTGGTCTCGCCGTCAGTACAATACACGGTATATCCTGCCATTTCAACAACCTGGGCATCATCTGTTGCATCCGGATGAACGTTGAGATACGCTTTTCTCAATATATCAGCCTGAAACCCTTGTGGAGTCTGAGCTGCCCGGAGAGATGATCGAGAGAGTGTTTGTACCACGCTTCCGTCGGCCCCAACCTCCTTGATTGTATCGGAAAGCGAGACTACCGGAACGGCTGCTCCGTGCTGTCGCGCCTGTTGAATAACTTTCTGAAACAGTTCTGCGGTTGCCAGTGGCCGAACGGCATCATGGACAAGGATAACAGAGCATTTGTTCAAACTTGGATGGTCCAGAGCGTTTTTTACGCTTTGCCAGCGTTCTCCGCCGCCGAAAACGGTGTGAATTTGTGTGTTTGTCTTTATCGAGCTGATGATGTGGTTTGCCATTACGTCACTCTCATGAATGGCAAGGACAACACTATCTACGTTGGAGATACTGCAGATAGTTCTCAGCGTGTGCACCAGTATAGGCTCGGTTCCAAGCATGGCATACTGCTTGGGAACCGCCGAGCCAAAGCGTTTTCCAATACCTGCACACGGAACAATTACACCAACGTAGTCTAACGTCATAACCAGAGTGCACCAGTGATGGCGAGGATTAAACAACGGTTGTAATAAACAGTTGCCATCAAAGCTAACGCACCTTGAATGTTGCCATAGTAATGATGGCCAGCATAACAGCAATTATGTAAAATCGGGTAACAATTTTGGATTCATGCCATCCTTTTTTCTCAAAGTGGTGGTGAAGTGGAGCCATAAGGAACAGGCGCCGACCCTCACCGTATCTGCGGCGGGTGTACTTATACCACGTAACCTGAAGAATAACCGAAACTGTTTCAGCAAAAAATATCCCTCCCAAAATGGGCAGCAGAAACTCTTTTTTAATGAGAACGCATAAAACACCAATTGCCCCACCTAAAGCAAGCGATCCGGTGTCGCCCATGAATACCTGGGCAGGATAGGCATTATACCATAAAAACCCCATTGATGCACCAACAATGGCAGCACAAAAAATCACTAACTCATCGGTACCCCGAAGGTGCATGATATTCAGATAATCGGCAAAAAAGGCATTGCCTGAAAAGTATGCAATAACAGCAAGTGCAAGGGCACTTATCCCAACCGTACCAATACATAACCCGTCAAGACCATCAGTGAGATTCACGGCATTCGAAGTGGCAGTAATTACAAACACAACCATGGGGATATAAAACCAGCCAAAATCAAAATTCACCATTTTCTCAAATGGGACGGTCGTAAGAGAACTTACGTCACGCAACGAACTGCTAAACCATTCCGGCATAAATGTAAGAGCACAACCCACCATCAGGCTGACAACAACCTGTCCAAGAAGTTTGTATTTACCTATCAAACCGTTTGGCAGTTTTCGTACAACCTTCAGATAATCGTCGGTAAACCCAACAATTCCAAGTAAACCGGTTGTAGCAACAACGGTAATAACGTACATATTGTCTACCCGACCCAGCAGCAGGGTTGGGATCAGCACGGCTGCAAGAACGATTATTCCTCCCATGGTTGGCGTACCTGCTTTTGTGCTGTGATGCCCCACACCCTGAAGTTCTCTCTTGGCCTGTTCACCAATCTGAATTCGTTTAAGGAGGGCAATCAACTTGGGTCCGACAAGAATTGCGATCAGCAACGCAAGTACTGCTGCAACGGCAGCCCGGAATGTAACGTACTGAAACACGCCGATTCCGGGAATGGTTGTAAAGTCACGCATCCAAAGCGCAAGGTGGTACAGCATTAGCGTCCTTTCAGTGCTGAAACAACTTTCTCCATTGTCAACCCACGAGATCCTTTTACAAGAATACATGAGCCGTCGGGAATATTTGCCGTAATGAAATCCGCACACTGATTATGAGTGCTGAAACAGTGTATGGGATGGTTGATGTTCTGTGATGCTTTGGCAAACTCGGTTCCCAGGGTAATAATGGTATCAGCAACGCCTGCCGCCTGTTTTAAACAATCAGTATGTTCCTGCTCAGATGCTGTTCCCAGCTCGCGCATATCACCCAAAACGGCAACGCGGTGTACGGCAGGGAATAACTGGAGAGTCTTTAGAGCTGAATTCATACTATCAGGATTGGCATTGTACGTATCGTTCAGCAATGTAAACCGTGCAGAACGCTCTACCTTCATCCTGCCGTATTCGCTATTCTGCTCCGGCATGTACGATTCCAGTGCCTGTTTAATCTGAGTGGCCGTTAACTCGAACACTGCACCAACGGCGATTGCAGCAACGGCATTCAGGGCGGCGGCGTATCCGGTTGTTTTCATAACGGACCGAAGAGATGCTCGCTCGTGGACTACATGAATAATCGGGTTCAGTTCCTGGGTAAAGCTAACGCTGGCGCTTATATCAGCGTGTGTGTTAATGCCAAACGAAAGCCCCCTTCCACCGTGACGTTCTACCCAGGCAGAGATACGGGCATCATTATGGTTAATCAGCATTGTACCACCGGTATCAATGAGATACTCGAACAGGGTTGTTTCTTCCTTTTCAACACCATCAAGGTCGATCAGCTTTTCCAGATGCTCCTTACCAATTTGGGTGATCAGGCCATGGGTTGGACGTACCATAGCGCAGAGGATCTCGATTTCACCTGGTTCGTTGGTACCAATTTCGATTACTGCAGCCGTATGCTGGTCCGTTAGCTGCAGAAGGGTTAAGGGAGTACCAATTTGGTTGTTGTGATTTGCATGGGTTTTTAGCACATGATATTGGGCATTAAGTACATGGGCAGCCAATTCCTTGGTGCTGGTTTTCCCGGCCGATCCGGCAATTGCAAGAATAGGAATACTAAACCGCCGCCGATGATACCAGGCCAGAGTACCAAGCGCATGGAGCGTGGACTTAACACGGATTAGCGGAACGCCGTTTATAGTATCAGAAGTTATCAGCCCCGCATCAACGATTAATAGTACAGCACCTTTAACGGTGGCTTCGTTAAGAAGAGTATGTGCATCAAAGATTTCACCGCGAAGGGCAACAAACAATGCACCCGGTTGTAAAGTACGGGTATCGGTGCTAACGCCTGAGGCACTGATATTCTCAGGAAGACGTAATGCTGCTTCACCAAAGCACGCAACGAGGTCGGCATAACCGAACTGAGCAAGATTATTCATTGCGGACGAAGATAAGAAGATTGAATTTCGGCTGCACGGAATCGTACACTCCGGGAGCGGGGGTTCCGTTCAATTTCGGGTACGTCAGCAACTACAGGTTTCCTGGTTAGAACAGTCAGTACGGGCGGTGTCTGACGTCGGGAATATTCACGAAAAATATCTTTAACAATGCGGTCTTCCAGTGAATGGTAGCTCAGAACAACAATTCGGCCTCCTGTATCCAACATGTGAAGGACGGAAACCAGCGTCTCTGCAAGAATGTCTAATTCCCGGTTTACGGTAATGCGCAGTGCCTGAAATATTCGTGCAAGTGTTTTTGCAACATGCTGCGGGGGAATATGCTGTTCTATTGTCGTTCGTAAATCAACAGTTGTCCGAAAAGGGGCTAAGGTACGCCTGCGCACAATAGCGCGGGCAAGCAGAGCCGAAGAAGGATCTTCGCCGTAGTTACGGAATACATTCGCAAGTTCTTTTTCGGTGTATGTATTAAGGACATCCGCCGCCGTTATGCCATCCTGACCAAAACGCATATCCAGCGGAGCCTCTTGTCGGAACGAAAATCCCCGCGGATGATGATCAAACTGATAACTGCTCACACCCAGATCAAACAGGATGCCCTGAACAGGACCTTCATTTTTGAGTGTTTCTGCTATCGTGCTGAAGTTCTTGTTAACGATAACATGCCGACTGTCGGAGGGATGGTGCTCGTGATAATGAGCCACCGCGGCATCATCGGCATCAAACGAGAACAGCCGTCCACTTTCCGGTAGGTGCTGCAATATCATTCCGGTGTGCCCACCTCCACCCAACGTTGCATCTACGAACACGCCACCACGATCGGCCTGCAAAAAGTCGATACACAATTGAGCCATTACCGGCACATGGTATTCTTGTTCAGAGAGCCGTGCCATTACTGAAGGAGGCTAATCCAAGAGTGAAAATCAAGTTAAAACAAAGTCGATAAACTTTTAACGCCAATACCACCGATCACCAGGAATGCCTCGGCATACTGTACACCAATTCGGGTACCATAGTGCATGCAGCGCGCCTGTTGTTCGCTCATGAACTCCGGACGTGACAGTATGGTTTGTGGTTCGTCTGAAACATAGCGGTCAGGAACGTTAAACTGGCTTGCGTATGCCAGGATAGCATTTTCCCGTACCTCCCAGGTATTGCTAACATCTACATATACGATGTTCTGCTCTGGTAAATCATAGTTCTGCTGATAGCAAAAAATCTTTTGTGGACGGATATAGTCGCTGGAGTAGGTATCGGGAAGAACCTTTGGCAGACCGCACAGGAATGAAGCACCTACGGCAAGCTTATGAACTGCTTCATGGTCAGGATGGCGTTCTACGGGAGGACTTGTGATGATAATATCCGGTTTATACTCACGAAATTTCTTTACCAGTGTAAGTACATGTTCCTGGCAGTATGAAACATGCCCGTCGGGCATTGATAAAATCTCGCGGTGTGCTACACCTAAGATTGACGCAGCATTGTCTGCTTCCTGCTTGCGAAGTGTGGCATTACCTCGCGTACCGTTTTCACCGGCAGTACAATCAAGCAGCACAACCTTGTGGTTTTCAAGGACAAGTTTTCGGATTGTACCGCCTGCCGACAGTTCGGCATCATCCGGATGTGCTGAAACAACAAGAACGTTTGCCATGGTCGAGTTTAACCCATTGCGTCCAACTTGGCAACACGACCGGCATGGCGTCCGCCTTCGAAGGGTGTATCCAAGAAAGCCGCAACCATGAGCAGTACATCGTCCAGCGATGACAGCCTGCTTCCAACTGCCAGCATGTTAGCATTGTTATGTGCCCGGGCCAGTTTTGCCATTTCAACGCTGGTAACATTGGCTGCACGTATTCCGTGCACCTTGTTTGCAGCAATCGAAATTCCAATACCGCTGCCACACACGATAATTCCTGCGTTGGCTGTACCATTAGCAACAAGTTCTGCGGCAGCCCTTCCATAGTCAGGGTAATCAACGGACGCTTCGGAATCGGTGCCGGCATCAAGGACGGTATAGCCTTTTTCGGTGAGAAACTTTTTTATTGCCTCTTTGTAAGCAAAGCCGGCATGATCTGAGCCAACGCTAATCGAAATCATATTTTCTCCACATGAATGCCGGTACTGCCAAAGCCACCCGTGTTGCGCTCGGTACTATCAAGACTTGACGTAACGTTCCATTCAACCTGTTCTACCCTTGCAAAAACAAGCTGTGCTATTCGCATACCGCGTTCCACCGTAAACGGTGAAGCAGAAAAATTAGCCAGGATTATCTGGATTTCTCCCCGGTAGTCACTATCGATTGTTCCTGGCGCATTTAGTGCAAACACTCCGTTCTTGGCAGCCAGACCGCTACGTGAGCGCACCTGACACTCGTAACCGGCAGGAACGGCAATACGCAATCCCGTAGGAACCATAACAACACCGCCGGGCGGAATTGTTACGGGCGTTGTACATGCTGCATGCACATCCATACCGGCAGCGCCGGCGGTGGCAAAACACGGCAAAGGCAGGTCTGCCGCATGGTCAAGAACATTAATATCTACGAGCATTGCAAAGCCCCTTACTACTTCCTTCCGAAGTCGGCCGGATTTTCACCCCAAACGTCTGATTCCCATTTCAGGAGTTCATTCTCGTATTCGTTGGTCTCCAGCCAGAGCTCGGCACGTTCCAGTAGCTCAAAAACTTTTCGGTTGCGTGTTGTTCGGTCAGTTTTTGTTCGGGCTTTCTTATTGCGAACCCAGTTAAGAGCCGTAGTGGAATCAGAATATATCGGCAGCGTGCTTTTTTGCTGCTCCAGCATACCAAGAGCATGCACGATTGCAAGGAATTCACCGATATTATTTGTTGAATCCTCGAAAGGCCCCAGCCTGAACAATTCGGTACCGGTTGCTGTGTCAACACCACGATATTCCATTACCCGTGTAACCATGTTGCATGCCGCGTCCACGGAAACACTTGGCGTTATTGGTTTTTTTGGTTTTTTAACCTTAGCGCCCTTCTTGCCTGACCCACCCTTGGCCGACGACTCGTCAACCCGGGATCCTCCGGCCTTTGGGGGGCCAGCATCAACAGCAGTACGCGCATCTGCAAGAGTATCATAAGCGCGGTATCGTGAGCCCGGAAATCCTTCTACCTGTTCTCGGCATTTCTCCCATGACGGGTAAATGCCGGGTACCCGGCCAATCCATACTACATACCATTTGCTTTTCTTGGGTGCTCTAATAATGGCCATAAGGCTGCAAAATTACGACATTACGGTGCGAACAGTCACATTTTGGATTCAATCGCTACGTGGTTATAATGAAGTATGCAAAAACCTTTAGCGCAGCAGTTGTTGGTATCTCTGCATATCCGGTTGAAATTGAAATCCATGTTGAACTCGGATTGCCGGCTTTTCAGATCGTTGGTTTGCCCGACAGTTCGGTGCGTGAAAGTAAGGAACGTGTTCAGGCAGCAATAAAAAATTCATCGTTCGAGGTACCTCCACGAAAATATACCGTAAACCTGGCACCGGCAGACGTTCGGAAGGAGGGAAGTATGTTTGATCTTCCGATTGCAATTGGCGTACTGAATGCTGTGCATGAGATCGAAATGGCAGGGTTGTCCGATACGGCAATGGTTGGTGAGCTGGCTTTTGACGGTACGCTCCGCGCCGCTCACGGAGTACTTCCAATTACAGCCATGCTGAAGAAAAATGGATTTAAACGTATTGTCCTTCCAATGGCTAACGCCGGCGAAGCAGCAATTGTGTCCGGTATCGATGTTATTCCCGTTGAAACGCTGAAAGAAACGGTTGACTTTATGCGTGGCCTGCTGTTGATTAAACCACATATTGTTGACGTACCGCGACTCTTTGAAAAAGCATCTGAGGAAATTATTCCTGACATGGCCGACGTGAAAGGACAAGCAGCGGTGAAACGGGCGTTAGAGGTAGCCGCGGCGGGCGGACATAACATCATCATGCTCGGTCCGCCCGGCGCAGGAAAAACCATGCTCGCAAAACGATTACCCGGGATTCTCCCCCCGCTTACACTGTCAGAAGCATTAGAAACAACGGCAATACATTCAGTTGCAGGAATTCTGTCACCCGGACATGCCCTGGTCACGAAAAGACCATTTCGTGCGCCGCACCACACTATTAGCGATGCGGCCTTGGTGGGTGGCGGCGTAGGCGTTGTAAGGGCTGGAGAAATAACATTGGCACATCATGGCGTCTTATTTTTAGACGAATTACCTGAATTCCAGCGTAATGTTCTGGAAGTATTGCGCCAGCCACTCGAAGACCGGCAGGTTCTGATTTCACGCACACGAACCTCGGTGACGTTTCCAAGCAATGTGATGCTGGTGTGCAGTATGAACCCATGTCCATGCGGAAATTTTGGAAGCGGTGTCAGACCCTGTACCTGCACGCCAATGGAAGTGTCGAAATACATGGGAAGAGTAAGCGGACCGCTATTAGACAGGATTGATCTGCACGTTAATGTTCCTGCCGTCGATGTAAAGGAACTAGCCCGCATGCAGTCGGGCGAACCGTCAGAAACAATCCGTCAGCGCGTGATACAGGCCCGTCAAATCCAACATGACCGGTTCCGGGACCGACCCGACTTGTTCAAAAACGCCGATATGTCATCGGCTGACTTACAGCGTTTTGGAAAGCCAACACCCGAAGCACTTGGCTTTTTGCAAAAGAGCATGGACAAGTTATCGCTCTCAGCACGTGCATACCATCGTATTCTAAAAGTTGCACGTACGATTTCTGATTTGGAACACGAGGACTACATTCAGCAGCACCATATGGCAGAAGCAGTTCACTACCGTGACTTAGACCGTCCGTACTGGAACGGATAAACCGAATAGGTAAAGTATGCAATCAAAGTATGTGAGCAGGAGAATACTCCCGCTACTTTGAAAACAGTGTATTACGTAAACAAATCAGACCGCTTTCTATTCCCCTGAACCGTAATCCTAGAACAGCCTCCGTTGTTGATGTACTAAGTCCCGCACGAAGCGGTCGTTTTGCCGGCAGCTGTAAATCGGCAGCCTGAACCGCGTGAATTAACGACGCATCCAGTTTAAACACCTCTGCAATTTTTAATGCAAACTGATAACGACTAACGTAGTCCGATCCGCCTACATGGTAAATCCCTTGTGCAGCCGTCTCTATAACCCGTACGATAGCTTCGGCAAGGTCATCAACATAGGTTGGATTACCAAACAAATCGGTGGCAGCGCGGACAGGAGAGTTTGTTTCGGCACTTTTCAGTACCGAGTGAACAAAATCAGGACGTGATGGGAAGGGGCTATATACAACGTTGGTTCGAATTATCGTGTTGCTGATGCCTGATGTGATTACAGCATTCTCGCCAGACAGTTTTGTTTTACCATAGTAGTTAATTGGTGCCGGTGTATCGTTCTCGGCGTACGGACCCCGCTCGCCGTTAAAAATGTAATCGGTAGAAAGGTGAACAAGATGTGCATCGGTTGCCCGTGCAAGTCGTACCAGGTCCTTCACCAGTGTTACATTCAGTACCTGTGCCGTTTCTTTATCCGCTTCACAGGCATCTACGCTGGAGGTTGCAACAAGATTAACGATAACGGACGGCAGTTGGCCAAGGATGGTAGATTTAAGCTCGCTCTGCGACGTAACGTTGACGTGTGAGGCAACAATCCTGCTATGTTCAATGTGAACCTTCGAGCGGGTTACAAGGTGAAGAGTGGCTGAAGTTTCCTGCAGCAAAATTGGCACCAGCGCCAAACCGGTTGTACTTCCGGCACCGATAATTGTGATAGTTTTACTCATTACAAGAACAAATGTATATTACGCTTATGCCTTTACTTACAAGTTTGTTAATGCTGATTGTTGTGGCCAGGATTTTTGGCCACATAGCTGTACGATTAAAGCAACCAGCGATCGTTGGAGAAATGGTTGCAGGCGTACTGTTGGGCCCAAGTGTATTGGGTCTGGTAACGGCAAGCCCTGCATTATCGGGCATTTCGGAGCTGGCGGTATTCCTTGTTGTATTGTCCGCCGGGCTGGAAATGAATTTTAACGATGTAGTAAAGGCATTCAAGGGCAAGGGGTCAATAATCGGCTTATTTGGGTTTTTAATACCGCTAATTCTTGGGATTCTGGTAGGACTGGTTTTTGGTCTGGATGTAAACAAGACGGTTTTCCTGGGATTATGTATTTCGATAACGGCATTACCTGTTGCCGTTGGAATTCTTCAGAGTTTCGGTATCCTGAACAGCAGAATAGGCAAATACTCAATTGCAACTGCAATCCTTAACGACGTATTTGCGCTGATGATTCTTGGCGTACTACTGTCGTTACCTGAGCAGCGTTCATTCGAGGCCGTTGGGATCAGCATTGCATTAACAGTATGGAAGTTATTAGTCCTGGGTGCTGTAATTCTTGGGTTTAACTGGGTGTTGGAAAAGCTGGTACAGTGGGGAGTGCACGTTGAACGGTTCCCTGAGAAACTTGTACAGTGGCTGGGCAATGATGCGCTGTTTGGTTTAGTGGTTCTCTTTGTGTTGGTGTTTGGGTCGGCCAGCGAGATGCTGGGTTTCCATTTTGTTGTGGGTGCGTTTTTTGGGGCATTGCTGATTGACAGGAAGTTTTTCCTTGCCGAGCGTTATCACGTGCTTGATAGTACATTACGATCGGTAAGCGATGGTTTTCTGGCACCGATTTTCTTTGCATACCTAGGCCTTGAGTTCAACATTTTTGGCGTCAGTTCTGTTTTGTTTGTAGTTGTTGTGCTCATCGTTTCTATTGTGTCAAAGATGGTAGCAGGGTGGCTTGGAGGCAGAACTATCGGAATGTCCAAAACAGATTCAATGGGAATAGCTATTATTCTAAACGGACGTGGCGTGATGGAGCTGGTTATTGCCAGTATTGGCTACGAGAGGGGTCTGATTGGTCAGGAATTATTCTCGACGCTTGTCCTTATGGGGGTTGTGTCAACACTTATTACCCCGGTGCTGTTCCGCAAGTTCGTAATGCCACGTTTGGAGAAAGAAAACGAACCGCAACCGGTGCTTGCAGATGGCTAAGGGCAACGTAGTTTGGTTTAGGTGTCTTGGCGCACAGCCCACGTAAAAATGACCAACTCAGCCATTACTGTCTTCGAGGGGGCGGGACGGTGTTCATTTCTAAACTGTTATTAAGATTGCGTAATTTTCGACAGGAAAATGAACATTATACCAACTTTCCCAAAGGTTTTCCATGCGTAAGAGTACGATTACATGCGACACGGAAGGAATAATTCAAACGTTTAATCAGGGGGCTGAGGAAATGTTTGGATACACCGCTTCCGAAGCTGTTGGCAAACTTCGAGTAAGTGCGTTTTCGCCTGGCGAGATTGTTTTGCAAAATCTAAAAAGCTGGCTTGACACCGCTAATGAAAAGGGTGAGTGGATTGGTCAGACCAACTTTGTTCGTAAAAATGGTGAGGTGTTTGGTGCCAGAATCCGGATATCGCCAACCTCGAAGAATGGAGAACAAATTGGCTATTGCGGTGTGACCGAAGAACTGGAAGCACCAGTTCATGTACCAATAAAGTTTACAACTAAAGCCATACGCTGGCTTGTTATCACCAGGGCCCCTTTTCTAACGGCAGCATTAACACCGGTGGTGATTGGTTTGGTATGGGTTGCAGCGATCGGGGGGTTTGCGATACCGTGGACGGAAAGCCTGCTTGCCGGTCTGGGCGTGTTGCTGCTCCATTTGAGCGCAAACGTCTTTAACGATTATTTCGACGTGAAAAGTGGTACTGATGGCGCAAACACCAAGTACTTTGTGCAGTACACCGGTGGGAGCAGAGCCATAGAAATGGGGTTGATAGATTTAAAACGTACAAAGTATGTTGCGGTAACACTGCTTCTTGCTGCGCTGATCATCGGCCTTGGTTTAACCGCAGTGGTGGGAACCGGTGTGTTATACATTGGTCTTGCGGGTCTTGCATTAGGGTACTTTTACACGGCACCTCCTCTTCGTCTGGTGGCCCGGCATGGTCTTGGAGAACTCTCAATCGGACTGGCGTTTGGACCGTTAATTACTCTTGGCATGGCCTACGTTGCTACAGGTTTTTATTCGTGGGAAGCATTCCTGGTTGGGATTCCTGCAGGTTTGCTTACAACGAATATCCTGATGATTAACCAGATTCCAGATGCAGAAGGAGATGCAACAACCGGAAAGAATCACCTGGTTGTAACGTTTGGTCCAACGGTTGCCGGTTGGTTGTATACCGGCACCTGGCTTAGTGCTCTGGCGGGGATATCATGGTTTGCTTTGCAGTGGAATAAGCCACTCTTACACATAGCAACTGTTGTGGGTCTGGTGTATGGCATTTATACGATCGTATGGATGTTTAAGAACCTTGATAAACGCACACTTGTTCGGTCAAACGTCAATACTATTTACTTGCAAATCGCGGTAACGCTGTTGATGGCACTGTTCATGGCGTTATAATTTTCACGATCGATAAAAAGCAAAAAAGCCGGGGTTTCCTCCGGCTTTTTTTTGGTATTGCAAAAATGTTATTGTGGTGGCAGTACAACTGCATCCACAACATGTACCCAGCCGTTTGAGGCACGTACTGAGGCAATGATTTTGGCACCGTCAATCTTCCAGGTGTCACCCTCAATTGACATCGTAACCGGCGTACCGTCGAACATCTTTACTTGTTGCCCGTTTGTAAAGGCGTCCTTATCCAGTGCCGACGTTAGAACGTGATGGTACAGGACAGTTGTAAGCTGATCGGCTTTTTCTGGCTTGAGCAGTGATTCAACTGTTCCGGCTGGAAGCTTATCAAACGCGGCATTTGTTGGAGCAAACACTGTAAACGGTCCAGCATTGGCAAGAGTATTCTCAAGTCCCGCTGCCTGCACTGCTTTTACCAGGGTAGAGTGGTCAGCAGAACCCATGGCAACATGCAGAATGTCTTTTTGTGAAACATCGTCCTGAACAAAAGCCTGACCTCCGCCCGGCTGGTCGGCAGCGCCGGAGGTATTCGCCTGAGTCTTCTCGGCATCCTGCGAGCAACCCCATGCAAGAAACACGGCTGCTAGAATGGCGACAAAAGAATGCGACTTCATCATCATGCATCTCCAAAAAGTGAATAAATATGGTTACCAGTCTTTTCGAACAAAAGCACGTTTACCGAACACGATTGGTACTACCATCCACACCAGCAATGAAACTGCAGATATGGTCGTACCAAGCGATGTTCCAAAAAATTCTTCAAAAACAGCACCTGTGTATCCCATGAGAGCCGCATAGTCAAAGGTGAGCATCACGATAATGCGGGCAAGATCAACGGGATTAAAAACAATCATGCCGATTGTTGCCATCTCCATAGGATAATCCGCAAAGGCAACGGTGATTGCCAGAATGGCACCATCGTATAGGATGGCTGTGATTAGCCACACCACAAAGGCAACACCCATGGCAGCAGCCTTATCCTGTACGGTAACACCGATCAGATAGGCAATAGCAAAGAATACCACCGAGAGAGCAGCACCGGTGCTGATAAGAGTTACAAAGGGAGCGGAAAACACAACGCCGTGGAGCAGGCCCGGAATGCCCACACCCAGTACAAACGAAATCAGGAAGGGGAGAGTAACACCAAGATACAGAGCGGTAAAAATCGATGTACGCGTTACCGGTTGCGAAAGCATTAGCTCAACAAAGTCACGATTGTGATGAATGTGCAGGGTACCAAAAACTGCAGCAGCAAGCGGAATTAGAATGAGGACGACATTCATCAACCCGACAACGGTTTTGGCCTCACCGGAGGTAAAAAACAGGAGTCCTTCCGATACGGCAAAGAAGAACAAAAAGTACATAATCAGCCATCGGCTGCGAACAACATCCCGGACTACATAGCGGAGTAACTGTAACGTTGGTTTCATTGTACACCTCCACCCCTTTCCATAATGGCAGCGATGGCTGCCGGAAGATTGGAATCACCTGTAGAAGAAAGTAAATCTTGTACAGAACCATCGTACATGATTCCGCCTTCGTTGATATACACAATCCTGGTGGCAAGCTCTTCGATTTCGGCGATTACGTGCGATGTGATAAGAACGCTTGAGCCGTTATCGGCCACGTGACGGATTCGGTTTTTGAGTCGCTGTGTTACCAGCGGATCCAGTCCGGCCGTTGGTTCATCGAGTAGTAACACCCTGGGTTCGTACATAAATGCCAACACTGCACCAACTTTTTGACGTGTGCCGCCACTTAGTGAGCGCATAGGCTTTTTTAAATGTTCGTGAAGCTGAAATTCAGAGAACAATTCTTCGGCTATGTCTGTCTGCTGCTTTCTGATGCCACGAACCATGGCAATAAGTTCCAGTGGCGACAGATTTTCGGGGTATCGGGCAACTTGCGACATATAGCCCATCTTGTTGCGTACGTCGGGATTGGCACTCACCAATTCACCGTCCAGATGTATTGTTCCCGAGTCCGGCCGCACCAGGCCAACAATGCTCTTCATGAGTGTGGTTTTACCGGATCCGTTTGGACCTACAAGAGCAGTAACGCTTCCCGGTGAGAGCGATATACTCACTCCGTTCAGCACCTGTAGCTGCTTAAATCTTTTCCTGATGTTCTGTATTTCAATCATGGTGTCAGAATGGTGGCCGCATCAGCGGACGCTTGTCCACAAGAGTTTCAGGAGTCATTGTTGGAATGATGCGTTCAGTGAGATCCAGGATGGTAATAAATGCGGTATGCATCAGAATTACCGACGATGGGATTCGCTCAACAAGTAGCGAATAGAGGCGTACCGGGTGAAAGGGTACGTCACCGAATCCATCTTTGTTTAAATCGTATCCTTCGTATGAACTCCAGTAGTTTTCGTTAAACGAGCTGTTAAGCTCACCTGCATTAGTAGTAATGTCGAATGTATTACCGTCGAACATGTTTCGGGTAACCGTAACCAGCTCACAGTTGCCAAGGATTCTAAATCCATAGCCATTGCGAATAAACCGGTTTTGTTCTATGAGCGACCTGGTAAGACCCTCACCATGTATGGCAACGGTGTTGCCGGTAAATACGTTCCCTTTCAGGTGTCCGTGACTGATGTCTTTAAGCAGCAGCCCGTACGAGGTAGGACCCCAATTGTCGAGGAATGAGTTGTTTAGCATTTGAATTTGCCGGGAATACATAACCGCAACTCCGGCATCATTGTGTCTAAAAACATTCGATCGGTACGAGCAGGAATCGGAGAACATGAAGTGCAATCCGTAGCGAATATTGCCTTCACTTTTATTACCAACAACGGTACCTTGTCGCATAAATTCAAAGTAGATTCCGTCACGGTGTCCGGTGATTACATTGTCCTTGACCAGGATATTCCTACATTTCCAGGCATGAATGGCGTTACCGGAGTTCGACTCACTTCGTGGTATTCCGGTTATGGTGTTGCCCTGAATGCGGCAACGCTCAGAACTGTATGCATAGATTGCAAAGAATGCATTTTCGATAATGCAGTTCTCAACAACGATGTTGCTTTGTTCCTTGATTTTAATTGCAGCATGATCATCAACGTAGCTAACGGCTACGTTGCGAATTGTAATGCCGTTAATGGTAACATTTCCGGACTGGATACTGAACACACTGCCATTTTTAGACTCAGCATCAAAAACGCATTCACGTGTTCCCAGGATTGTTATGGCTGAACTCACAACATACCCGGTACCGCGGTACACACCGGGGGTAACCCTGATCGTATCACCATTACCGGTATGTGCAAGTGCAGCACTCATCCCGCCACGGTAGGACGGCGTTAGGGTTATGGTTCGTCCCAAAGCACTTACAGCACCAAACAACAGTGTCAGCGAGATTAGCAGTTTCATAGCACCAGCCTTGCTCCAAAAACGAATGATCTTCCCGCTGAGGGCAGGTTGTTGATGCTTGTATGTTCATGATACAGCCGATCAAAAAGGTTGGTGCATCCTGCCTGTACACGTATTGTGCGGGTTGGTTGCCATGCCAGAAGGATGTCTGATCGCCACCATGCACCGGTTGAATCTTCGGGTAGAACAATGTGCGAGGTACGCTCCTGAGCTAAAGCCCCGGTCATTAGCAGCTCAGCCTGAAATTCGGGGTTCCCTACAATGGTCCGTATGGTGGCAGATGGAGGACTAATCAGTGGAAGCGGTTCAGAATACAATACCGAATTACCCCACAAGGCCTGCACAGATCCCTGAATGCTACACCATGACGTTACGGCCGTAAGAGCAGAAATATCAAAGCCACGTATCAAGGCAGCGCCAATGTTGGATATTGTACGGATTGGCACGCGGTTACTTCCGTCATATACAACATTGGTGTCAGTCGCGATATAGTCAGAAATTGATCGTACAAAGGTGTTAACACTAACAGTGAAGTCATCGGTGCCACAGGAGCCTCCAACCGAGACATTAACAGACGACTCGTTCTTCAGATCAGGATTACCGTTTACAATTGCGTCGATCCCAGGATCGTAAATATAGAATCCATATACCTCAAGCTGTGTTGGCATACGCTGTGCGTATGATAAAACAGACCGAAGCTGAATTGTTTCTGAAACATCATAGTAAAGCCCCCCGGATGCACTGAATGCGGTAACGGTTTTATCAGGGTTAATCCCGGGAAAGTATCCGCTTAACACGCTGCGAAAAATCTCGTTATTCAGTGTTCTGTTTGAAACATCAAACCGTGCGGAGCCACGAACCGAGACTCGAGAGCTCACAGTATGGTCTGCTGAGGCAACAACGCCAAGTGTACCAATGCGAGCGTCTCCAAGATTGATCATGTGCATTGGGGAAACCGTCGTGTCCAGCGGAATCATGTCCATTGTAGCATTTGCAGCAAGGTACGATGCATCCAGGATAACGGAGTAAAGTGTAGAAGCAGTAAAAAATGATACTTCAGAGAGAAGGCCAAGAACGTTTGATGTACCATGCATCGGCATATTCATATTGGGCATAAACCGCCGGGTTCGAATTTCTTCAATTGGCCGGCTGTAATCGTCCATGTCGTGGATAACACTGTTACCATAAAATTTTACTGATGACGTAACGGCTGGCGTCCAGCGATTATTCCAGGTGAGCGCACCGATATAGGCATCGGCATTCCGGGTGTCCATCAGTAAAACCGGATACATGGCATCGATCGCCCGGTCAATAATGGCAGTAGCAACCAGTTCCGATGATTTAGAAATCCGAGTTCGGCCTACCAGGTTGATATTGTGTTTGCTAAAACCTGATCGTGATATTACGTCACCGCCTCCAACGCTGACATCATTTGTAGCCCGATATGTATAACCAATGCGGTAGGCTGCAGACTCAGAGCCTGCGCTTACGTCAGCCCGAAGCCTTCTTCCAAAACCGTTTGATTCAGCCGACGCATCGGTAAGGCAGCGAAGGTCGCTCCGATAATCAGGCTGCTGGGTAGAGAAGTTAACAGATGCACCCAATCCCGATGCATATCGCATATCAGTTCCGTCAGCCGAGACGTTCATAGTACGAATATTGTCAAGCTCTACATATGCAGTAGCAGGATCCATTTTGTCGATGCACGCCGCATGAATTTTCATCCCGTCGATTGTTGTTGAGATTTGGCCACCGCGTAACCCTTGTATCATGGCTTCGCCGGCAAAGCCGGATGCACGCTGAATAAGAGAAAGGCCGCTGAACCTCATGAGTTGATCTATAGAACTCGACGCTGAAACCGGGCGATCTGTTCGCCATGGCATCGTTAGCGGATCGGCGGAGACCGTAACCTGTTGGGCCGTTACGGAACGGATCGTGTCTTGCGCATTAACGAAATACACACAGAAGAAAATGCCGGCAAGTACGATACAACGGTTAAGGAACATAAACTGGGAAAGGGGCTTGGGCAAACAGTCCGCTTGGGAGAGTAATGCTGGCTGTTACCAGCCAGTCGCCCGACATTGAGTAATTAACTCGACCAGAATACCATCCATTTACCGGTGTGCCTGGTTGAACATTCCCGTAGCTGCCATGGCCCATTGACGGCATGGATGGATCAAATACAATCGTTGCATTATTTACGGGTGTAAAAACAAACTTATCGGTTGTTGAATGAAGCAAAAAACTAATATCATTCATACCAACAACGGGTTTTTTGTGTACTACGGAAGCAACATACATGATGCCGGCAGTGGTATCCCGAAAGGTATATACCCGCTTGGCAGGTTTCACTGTAATCGGCAGAGTAACCTGAACCGTGTTCCCACGATCAGGATCTTCAACCGTGACGTTAATAATCCATGCTGAATCAGAAGGCATGGTAAACACCGAGGCGCAAGAATACAGCCCGCTGTCACCTGCCACGGTTGATGATGGTTGTTCCACCGGACAGGAGTGGTGGTACATTCCCATATCCATATCGGGGTTGATGGTAACGCCTGCATTATGCAGAACATTTCCCTGGTAATGGGTGCGAATAAACAACACGTTGTATCCCACAGAAAGCGCTGAGTCAGCAAACAGCTCTACTGTATAGCCTCCCGAAGCCCGGGAGGCTATCAGCATTTTAGAAATCTGGTCAGGTGTTACCGGCTGTGTTGGGTTAGAGCTGCACCCTGCTATAAGCCCCACAAGCACAGTTGCGACAATTAGTTTAAATGTCATGGCTCACTATCGGTGTAAATCGGGATCAAACTACTGTAGAACTAACTTTCGAACTGCATCAAAGTTTAACACGTCGCCGGCAAAATTCAGTCGTACCTTTTCGCAGGTGGCAGAATCCTTAAACGCAGCAACATCCAACGTCATCGGTGAATGAATCATATCGCTGTGCAGGTAGCATGCCGCTTCTGCCTTAATCAGTGAACCTGGCTCAAGAAAGTTTGTTACCCACAACGAGTGCACATCATCGGAGCTGACCGTGCCTGCCTGTATGTAGTTAATCATGCATTCCGGTGCGTCAAAAACGAAGATTTTTCCTTTCTTCGTGACAATTTCAGCACCGAACTTCTGGTCCGTAATACCCATCTTGCACGAGGCACACTGCTCCTTATCGTAGTTAATACTCCGAGGTGCAGGTTCGGAACAAGCAACAAGGAACAGCAGGGTGAGCAGCAAGCATGATAGCCGAAGCGTCATGTTTTTGCTCCTGCAAGAGGAGTGATTGATTTTGTTCTGCTAAGCCACCACGCAAGCATTGCCAGAATAGCTCCGAACACAATAAAACCGAAGCCAATGGCGGGATACGAGTGGGCAGTAAAGTTCAACAGCTGTTTCGATCCGATGAGTGGGGGCTGATATGACATACCCTCGATTTTTATAATTGCCTTAGGGTCCAGATCGTGTCCATAGTCATATTCCCATTTCCAGAAATCATACATACCTACCGAACCGGCAATGGTAAGAATTGCAAGCCAGGTAATGATCATCCACCGTTTCCCGAGGGCCCCGGCAACAATGCCAAGGCCCACAAGGATTAAAACAACTATTGGCATATACTCTAACTCGGGGATTGCATCCGGCTGAATAGGTTTCATGCCGATGTAATGGTTAAGAGTATTCAGGTTTTCAAGATCGTTGGGCCGGGAACCGGTAACCTTATCAATGTGGATGAAGATTCCCAGTTCACTGCCTTTCGGGTATTGCGGTGCTTCGAGCCATATACTCCACATTGGGAAAACGAAAAGTCCCAGCAAAGAGATAGCACCGGCAATCATTAGAACCCGATGTATTAATTTCATGTGTCTGTACCTTATTTCTTGTTATTCCAGGTTAATTCTCCACTGCCACCATTTGTTACCCGTACGTATCCCTGCATTTCCTGGTGGAGTGCAGAACAGAAATCAGTACAGTAGAACGGAAAGACGCCGGCTTTTTTGGGTTCCCATGTAATTGTTGCGGTTTCACCCGGCATAATGAGCAGTTCGGATGTGTTGGCACCCAGGACAGCAAAACCATGCGGAACGTCCCAGTCTTGCTCAACATTGGTTACGTGCCAGAACACCTTATCGCCGACCTTAATTCCTTCGATATTATCGGGGGCAAAGTGTGAGCGAATAGACGTAATGTAAACGTGAACTTCGTTTCCTTTACGCTCTACGCGTGCTTCTGATTCTTTGCGAGCAACGTGTGGGTGCTTATTCTCGGCAAGCTGGAAAATCTTGCGTGAGTTCTTCGTAATCAGGTCAGCCGGACATGCCACACCATAGTGGGGCTCTCCGATCGTTGGGAAGTCCAAAAGGAGTTGCATTTTGTCGCCAGAGATATCATAGAGCTGTGCCGACTGTGTTAGCTCTGGTCCTGTGGGCAGGTAGCGGTCCTTGGTGATTTTGTTGTATGCAATTACATACTTGCCCCACGGCTTGGTTGAGTTACCACCCGGAATCATAAGGTGACCGATAGAATAGTAGGTAGGCACACGGTCAACAACTTTAAAATCTTTCAGCGACCATTTTACGATTTCAGACGATACGAACATCGAAGTATAGGCATAACCCTTACCGTCGAATTCAGTGTGGAGAGGTCCAAGTCCCGGACGTGGTACTTCGCCTGCCAGGCAAGCCTGATAGTTCAACACCGGGATACCGTCAATAACCTTATCGAATTTCTTGGCACTGATTGCTGACTGCATTTTCGAGAATGACATTACCGGGATAACAGTTGCAAGCTTACCACCGCCAACGATAAGTTCACCGGACGGATCAACGTCGCACCCGTGGGGTGACTTCGGTGTTGGTAAATAGTACAGAGCATCAGCAACATCGGCAGGTGACAGAACGCGTACTTGCTTTTTCATTGTGTGTGTGGCGCTGTGTGTTTCATCGTTGTACACGTTATGTGCGTAATCTACATCTACCATCTTGCCCTTGCCCTGAGCAACAGCCTCGGCACACTTTTTCCAGTTGATGGCAATGATGAAGTCCTTATCGTTTTGCGAAGCGTTGATCTCCTTCATTGTATGGGCTTGTTCGCTATTGTAGCAGGTAATAAACATCCAGTCTTTCGAGACTCCTTTACCGGCGCGGGCAAGGTCATAGTCAAACCCGGGTACAAGCAACTGGAAGTCAATACCCATACGACCAGTTTCCTGGTCAACCTTTACGAATGACAAAGCCCCTTTAAATTTCTGGGCATACTCCTGAATAGACACATCTTCCTGTGGGATAGGAACAGAGAAGCGTGTACCGGCAACTACGTATTCGGAGTTTTCGGTAGAGAACGGCGAGCTGTGGTTGCCACCGCTATTGGGGATCTCGATGATTTCCTTCGTTCTGAAATCCGTAAGGTCAATGCGTGCAATACGGGGCGTGTTGTTGCCGTTGATGAAAACCCATTTGCCGTTGGGCACGCCACCGGTTTGCGACATGTCGGGGTGGTGTGCGTCATCCCATGGAATAAAACCGTGCGACGTCATCAGCATTGGTTTGGTTTCTTCGGAGAAGCCATAACCTTTTTCGGCATCTACCGAGAAAACCGGGATTACGCGGAACAGGCGTCCACTGGGTACTCCGTACACAGCAAGCTGGCCGCTGAAACCACCCGATACAAAACTGTAAAACTCGTCTTTTTCACCAGGCTTAACATAAACCCGTGAAGCGGCATCTCCCGAAAGGGCACCGCCGGCTGACCCGCCATCTGAAGAACAGCCAACAATGACTAAGGCAACAATTGCCAGCAGGAGAGATCCTAAACGCTTTTGGAGCGTACTCATAAAAAACCTCAAACAATTAGTGGTGTGTTAGTTATTTGGATTTACTTGCATAGTCGCGGAGATACTCAAGAACGGCACGAGCATCCTTTTCGTCAACGCTTTGGTTAGGCATGGTAATCAGAAACTCCTGAAGCAAACACTTAGCTGTATCATCGTTTGCAAGCATGGTTTCTGTATCCAGAATCATGTTCATAATGTATTCCGGAGGCCTTCTGTTTGTTACGTCACCCAGTGCCGGGCCAACGTAGCGCTCGTCCATTTTATGGCAGGCAGTACACTTCAGATCAAAAACCTCATGCCCTGCAGCAGCCATTTTGGCATCTATACCAGGGCCAACATCAACACTTTTAATAATCCCGTAGGTTTTCTTTTCCTGCTGCTTTTCCATGAACGACGGAACTTCGTCACTGCTGCCAGACTCGTTTGACCCGCAGGCCACTACAAGCAGTGCTGTTGCAACAAGTACAAGATGAACACGGGCTTTCCTGTAAAGTGTTTTCATTATATGTCCTTTAAAAAAGTGAATTATGTGGTTTGCTTTTTATAGTTGGGCGAGCAGCCGCGGAAAGAGTACAGCGTTTTCAAGATATTGGTGCTGCACGGTATCTTCGAAAAGCATTTTAATGCCCGCATAAACAGCTCTGTGCGTGCCACATGCTCCTTCCGGTGGCTGGAACTCGTTGGTAAGGACACGTAAACGCTGAAGTTTTTTCCCAACAGCTTCATGCTCTACTTCATTACGCTCCACTACCTGCTTTATCGTGTTGTGATCGAATTGCCTTGCAGCTATTGAGAACAGATACTTCTCTTCATCCTCAAGGTGCTCCGCAAAGGCTTTGTCAAGATCTTCGAGCAGCTCAAGTATTGCAACTGTTTCGGCATACAGTTCACCATGCTTCCTTACAACCTTCGTCATTTGCTGTATCATTTTCGGAAGTGATGTTCGCACAAACGAGTGGTGGTTGGTAATGATAAAGTCAACAAGAAAACTGGTGGGCCACAAGTCAACATGTAAACACTTTGCAGATTTGGTTGGATCTATTGACAGTATCTCGTTCAGGATGACCGTAGTATCCAGCCCCTTCATGACACATGCATCTTTTAGCGATACGCGACTTTCACCCAGGAAGCCAAGTTTGTATTTGTACATCACTTCAACAGCTGCAGGGAGCTGCTTTACGATGTCGGCGAGTGTAGATTGAATAGTAACCATAGTTTAAATCCTTGAGTGCAGATCCCTAAAATGGAAAGGGGCTAAGCAATGCGCAGTCCTTTTGTGTACATCCGTGAAGCCACATCTGCAAGAGTAGTTGATGAAAACATTAGCCGCAATCTGGTTCGTTCAACAGCCCACGTTGTATGCATTGCACACGGCGTGGCATCACTACAGTCTTTCAACCCCAGCAAACACTCGGTAAACGGTTCCTTCCCATCAGCCACAATAATGATGTCGAGAAGCGAAATCGTCTTGGCCGGCTTGCTTAACGCAACGCCTCCGCGCGAACTGCGCTGCGACCTGAGAATTTTATGCTGAACCAGTACGGCTATGATTTTTTTCAGGAAATGATACGGTATGTTCAAGGCCTCCGAAATTTCCAACACAGGCGTGTATACAGCCGGATGCTCGTCCAAACTGTCCAATGCCTCCTTCCGCGCCAGATAGGCGCAGGCCTGAATTGCATACGTGGAAGATTTCGATAACATAACAACAATAAGAGATAAGAGAGTCCCTTATCACAAAGTTACGGCAGTCTGATGTACGGTGCAAGTACTTTTTTAATAAACCAGGACAATTCTTGCAGGGTGTGGGCTACCCCCCCCATTATTTCACAGGCGGCCCTGTGCAAGTCTGTTGACTGAGAAGCTGGTGAGCAGCGTTGTCGATGTTAGAGCTTATCGCCCGAGATATGATGTAATGTGGGCATGCTGTTGCGGCGTTGTTTTGGGGCAGGCTGTCCTTGTTTCGTGTTGCAAGCCATTGTGTACGCATCGGAGAGCTGAAGCCGGGCAGCCTGCCTCTGCAAACAGTGTGAGAAGGTCCTAATTAAGCAGGCCATACCTCTATAAATTTGGAATAATGCTATTCTTTTTTACATTAGAAAATAAATACTGATTTGTACACATTAATTGGGAGGGGGCTATGAATGCCTTTACGAAACTCACATTCCTGTTTGTTGCAGGCTTGTGTTACAATCTTGGTTCGGTTATGGCGGCTACTGCTGAGTACACACTTGTCCGGATGAAACCCGGCCAAGGGAATAGACAGTATGTGACGGCTGGAGACAAGCAAACAGCGTATTGCCCTCCGGGGGGAAATGAATGCTACGTTATCGTATCAGTTGAAGGCCCGGATGGTCCGTGCGACGAGGTTCTGCCGGGCGGTTTGATTCTAACGGGTAAGGTGTCGGGTGTTACCGGGTATCACGTCAATGGTGTGGACTCTCAGGCGATTCCGAAATCAGGTTTCATGTTCGCTCCGGGTGAATACGCGGTACGCATTACGGCATGCTCGGCATATCCTTCGTATGTTAATATGCAGGTTAGCCTGGATGGCATCGTGGTTGAACCGGATGGTACATTTAGAGTGCTATTTCCCTATATTCCGTAGAGTTTCGAGCCGCTAAATGCTATCATCGTTAACGAAGGGGGCTGCGTTTTGTTAATCCGGTTTTTGTGGATAGTTCTGGTATGTTGCGGTACAACATACATGGTGACAGCGCAGGGAGCAGATTCCGCATCGGGTTTGCAGTATTATACCACAACAACAGTATCGGACCGCATTGCCATACCACGTGTACTACGGCAGCGCGGCGGACTGGTTGTGCACGTGAATACAGAGTCATGCTCAGTGTGTATGCTAAACGTTCGGACAGTTCTGAATCTGGCCGGCGATAACAGTC